>WLWD01005220.1_pt1 | contig 12567 bp, 9 predicted proteins | sample 6712731 | NCBI WGS metagenome assembly WLWD01 (sample SAMN12718690, study PRJNA576275) | sponge metagenome | isolation source: marine sponge | host: Mycale hentscheli | place: New Zealand: South Island, Marlborough, Capsize Point | collected 2014-11-01
AGTTTGATGCAAACACTTCAGACATTGAAAATTTGGGTGAATATTTTTTCACTGAAGAGTACAGTTGCCTTTGTTTGTCGTAATCATGAGTGTTTCTTTCAGAAGGTGCCAGATCCTTGACACTGAAATCATTCTTGTTGGACATTCTTTGGTCACTATCCTGTCTGACTAATTGTGTTGACTTATTGGAGTCTTGAGTTATATTATTTTCTGTTTCTTTGATGGAAATTTCATCATATTCATAGTGGCTTGAAGTAGCTTTAAATGATGAGGTAAGAGTATTGTTTTCTTTAGTTTCAGTATCTATTATCGTATAGCATTAGTTAGAATAACTTGCCATTCGTGGTCCATGAACAATTGTCCTCTCATAATCATCGTTGTTTGATATGTTGTGGTCTAGAGAAGTATGCTCAGTAAACTGTTGGCTTGTAGTGTTCCCTGATTCAACCTCTTCATGCTTGGACAAATCAATTCTGCTCAATTTATTCTTATGCCACATGCCCAATACTGTCATTAAACAGCCTATTATGATTATGATTATCAATGTTATTATTACTGAAACTAGTACTGCTACTATTGGATTGGATGGGAACGAATCTGTTTCACCAAGGATTATTTCAGTAGAATAAGTTTCAAACGTTGATAAAGTGCTATAGTTTTGCATATAATTATTTTAGATCAGTAGTCATAGTTGTTGTATTATACATTTCAGTCTTTGCAATTGAGATATTTAGCAGAGGATGAGTGAATGAAACGTTAGAAGATGTGTCAATAAATGCGGTTGTGGCTGCAAATAGGAAATAATAACATAATGTGAATAGTCTAATATCTATATAATATTTTGTTGGACACAACTATTATAATTATCATGTTAAAAATGATGTTTATGTTATGAGTGATTTTGCTGATTTATTTAACAATAAAATAATGTTTTTGTCTTTTTATTGTATTACTGTGGTTATTATCGTTATTATTATTAATAATATGCATTTCCAAAGTATAATTAATTATTCATCAAAAACTTAAATAACACCTACTATTAGCGTCAAAAACAAATTAAGTAATTAAGAATTCTAAATGAAAATTATAATAAATAGATGGTTTAATTAATCTGCAGAACATGAACTAAATATGTTAAGGTCACATAGTAATTGTAAAATTTCATTTAGTGTTTCTCTTTACCTTTAGGGTGACAATATTTTTGTAAAATTGTGTGACTCGCCATAAAGCTGATAAATGTGATACTCTGTGTAGCTTAACTATTATAGATGTAAACATTTAAGTCACAGTATGTAAGAGTAAACACTGTATTATGTAATCAGCTTGAAAAATACTGCTATTTGATAATTTGGTATATAAACCTGGTGCACAAATATAGTTTATCAACTTACACATACGAGTAACTTCATCTCTAAATGTAACTTCTCCTACATAAATTCCACCTATGGTTCTTGAATTTACAAACTCAATGAAATACATTCTACTTGATATTACTGGAGATACATTTACAGTTACATTTATTGCAGACAAACAATTTGACATATTTTCAAGCATTGTTACTTTACCAAGAAATGAAGAACCTTGCATGATTGCTGGAAATGTAATACTTCGGTAAACATTAATGGTAAGTGCTTCATTTGGCATATTCCATAATGTACAAAAGAATATATTCAATTCCACTTCTTTTAACATGAAAGATTGAGGGAATCGAAATGATACTGTATATGAATTAAGGGTGCCATTAAATGTATAGAGTTGAGAAGCCCAGGTACCACTCTGACTGACATCAAAAGTAGGAATAATTCCATCAATGAGAGTTCCATTAGTATGACTTAGTTGTCCAGTACAATCACAGAACCTCTCACTACTTGCACCAGGCATCCTACAGACTGAGGGACATCCTGCATTAGGATCAGATCCATTGATGGAAGATACTCCAGTGAGTGTAAATGCTGATGGTCGAAATGTTGCACCTAATAAAGTAGTTGAATAATATTCAGAGTAGTAACGAGAAGAAACAAAAAGAACACTCACCAAAGCAAACAACACCTGCGGTTGCTATTAACCACATATTTACTTTCTTTGCTGCAAAACTGCCCATAGCTCATCAGATGAAAATTGTGCTGAAGCAGGTTAGGTCAAGATTACTATATCACTGATTCTAAGGTTCTTATAATTTAGCCAAAACTGGAAAGTTTATTTTTCTGCATGCAAAAATATTCTAGAAGAAAAATAATTTTGTACTCTGTTCAGTAGTGTTTTGAACTGAAAGTGTTTTGAGCTGAAAGTATTTTGTATTTGACCTTCTAACATTGTTCCTTACTGCTTTGATAATACTTTTTTATAACAATGAATAGAAATTTTTGGAAGGACTTAAATACTACAGATGTTTAGTATTACTGATTCCAGTAAACAACCACTACCTTAAATCCCCCAAACATAAGGTCAATTCCAAAGGGGGAGTAAATGAGATTGTAGCATTTGTTGGCCATTATTACATTTCTCATATGCCTACATTTTACTTTCTGATAAGTTGTTGTATTTGAATTATATCATATTTTAATGTAATGAAGACTTTTATATTGTGTTTGATTTAATACTCATTAAAATACCTTTTTCTATTAGGTGAATACACTGTGAGAAACAGAGCAACACTTTTAGACAATATGGATATATGGAATAAATTTGTATGAGGTTATTCTAATGAAGATAAAACTCATCAAATTATTTTTATGGAAAATGAATCAAAACAATATCTTACTTATGCTTAAATTGAGAACAACTTATGCTTATAGCTATACATTTCATGTTTTGTTTATAAAACAATTTTTTTTGCCAGTAAATATTAACTAAATATTATGATAAAGTTTATTTTATTATCACAGTAATAATGTGTGAAGAAACAAGAAAGAACACTCACCAAAGCAAACAACACCTACTGTTGCTATTAACCACAGATTTACTTTCTTTGCTGTAAAACTGCCCATAGCTCATCAGATGAAAATTGTGCTGAAGTAGGTTAAGTCAAGATTACTGTATCACAAATACTAATGCTCTAATTTAGCCAAAACTGTAAAGTTTATTTTTCTGCATGCAAAAAGATTCTAGAAGAAAACTATTTTTGTTGTAGTAGTGTTTTGAACTGAAAGTGTTTCAAACTGAAAGTGTTGTGAACTGAGTGTTTTGTATTTCGACCTCATAACATTATTCCAGATAATACTTTTTTAATAACAATGAATAGAGAATTCTGGGAAGGATTCAAACACTACAGATGTTTAGTATTACTGATTCCAGTAAACAACCACTACCTTAAATCCCCCAAACATGAGGTCTCAAAGTGGGAGCAAGTGAGATTTTAGCCTCTACTAATTTTAATTTAGTGATACAATTAGTTGGCCATTATTACATTTCTCATAAGCCTACATTTTACTTTCTGATCAAAAAACAAAAGTTATTGTATTTAAAATTATATCATATTTTAATTTAATTACGAAATATATCTTTTGCATTGTGTTTGATATAGTATTCATTATAATAACTTTTTCTTTTAGGTGAATACACTGTAAGAAACAGAGCAACACTTTTAGATAATATTATGGACATATGGAATACATTTATATGAGGTTATTGTAATGAAGATAAAACTCATCAAATTATTTTTATTGAAATTTTTATTAAATTGAGACAACTTATGCTTATATACATTTCATGTTTTGTTTATAAAACTAATTTTTAGCCAGTAAAAATTTAACTAAATAATATTATGATAAAGTGGATTTTTATTATCACAGTAATAATGTGCGTGTGATCTGGCATATAAAAGTTTTATTAATATGTCATTACTATTGTATAAATATGACTGTAAAATATTGAATGCTCAATTAAAGTTTTATTCATTTATCATATTTTACTTTTAATCATTTAATTTAACGACTGATTAAAAAAAAATATCTTAGCCTGCATCGTCTGTTGTCTGTATTCCAATTTCTTAGCACATCATTTAAATATATGTCTGACTACATATAAATCTCTTTTCAGTAATTAGGATCGTTACTTTAACTTAAGTAGCAATAGAGAACAAAGTTAAGCATAAGAGGTGATTTTTATAATTGTTTGCGTTTAATTTTAAATAAAAATCACAAATAAAATTATGAAACACCAAGGGCGTGAATCCTCAGAGTTGCTATACATTTGCTACCTAATACAAACATCTAAAGGATGATTTATTTGTAAATATTCCAATACGTATGTTCGCGCACTTCGATATAATATAGAGCTTGAGCAAGTGGACCGGCAACTCGTGTAATGAAACTGTAGATGTTACTACCGTCCACATAAGAGAAAACCACATAGTAAAACATGAGCCTAACACTTAATGATATAATGTATAATTAAATTTATTGATTACTGCATTTTATAACTGTTTTTAGTAACAAAATAGTCTCACTAGAGCTAGGTATGACTCATCATTAAAATATATGAGTTTTAATAGCATTATAGCTAGAATTAAAATAAGGTTATCCAATAGCTAGCTACTTTCAAGCAGTTTGGGGCAGAATTCACATTTACTATTTTTGACTTAAGAGTAAAGGCATTAATGTTTAATAAACTTGCAAATTATGTTTCATAATTCTCAAGATTAAACTAAAACAAACTATTGTTGTGTTATGCACCACAGTTTTACTTTCAATATAATAATTTGTATTATTGTAAACTTTAAATGTTGTTACCAGAATTCCTTAGTTGAGAAAGGTACATATAATTGTATTACATTCTATTTTAATTTATTTAAGATTACCCATTTTAATAAACATGCTGATACAATCTATTTATTTCATGTATTGTTAACATAATTCTGAGAATTTTAGGTTGAAACAGATTTATAATACTATTTATACTCACAATACATTAACTATTTACACACTAGATGTGGAGGATTATTGAAGCAGCTCATACACTAGGGCTTAGCCCCACAGGTAGTTGTATTCACTGCCAACAGAGTTGATGTGTGGCTGTTTTGCATTAGTCTTTTGAAAGATATTATTTTATGTTTTTAATACAAAAGACAAGCACATGATGTTGTAAGCACATGATACACCACAAACTAGTATATAAATTAATAACACAGCAAGCACTATTCAACAGTGAACATGACCACTAATGAATGAAGGAACAATATACTGTATAAACATAATAACTGACACGTCTATTAATATATTGTTCTCAAAGTCGTCAAATTGTTGTCTTCTTAATTACCCATCACATCTTAAATATAGGGCAGGCCCCACATTACACATACATACACTGTTCTTACATCATCAATCTTTCAGTCATTTCCAACTGACTATAAGTATAGCTGTGCCAAAGTTTGCTTAAGCTTTCCAATCAGATTGTTCAGTTCGTGGTGAATATTTTCATACCCACCTTCTAGGAAATGACTAAGTGAGCAGTACATGTGTCGTAATGTCATGGTACAAGTCCATTACATTCCTCAATTCAGTTAGTACACTACACTATCCTTTTGTTTATAGACCTCTTGTTGTGCAAATTTCACTTCAACCTCCACATTATGATGTAATTCATACAGAATAGTACAAAGATATTATTCCACATTATTCATGACATAAAACCTCGTTCAAATAATCTATACAATTTAAGTGTACAAAACTGAAACATTAGTGTATTATTGATATCTCAACATGAAAAATGCTCCAAATTAAAATAATACTAGATCTGTGTTTTTATACATAATATTATGCTTTATTAAAATATATAAAAATGCAACAATTGTTGATAAACAAAATAAGTTGCACACTATAATAAACTTACTAATAATTTTATTTATGTACAGCTGTCTTAGAGTGAATTATTCAAGATATCATATAGAGTCACAAAACTTGCTCTATCACTAGGTGACTCCTTCCAGCACATCAACATTACATCATACATGTTTGCTGGACAGCTGGTAGGTTTAGCCAGAAGAGTTCTCGGATGTTTCTGTGTGGCATCGACCACAAGTTCTTCATCTTGCATGTCTTCATATGGAATGTCCTTAGCTAGTGTGAATATCTCCCACATGGTCACTCCAGATGCCCACACGTCTGATTTGGTAGAGAACTTGCCATAGAAGCATTCTTTGGCCATCCAGCGTATAGGCAGCGCTGCATTTACACCACTGAGGATGTAATAGTGGGATTGGTATAAATTACGACTCATACCAAAGTCGGCTATTTTGACTTGCATGTTATTGCCAACAAGGCAGTTTCTGGTAGCCAGGTCACGATGAATGAAGTTCTTTGAGCTTAAGTACTTCATACCATTGGCTATTTGAGAGCACATGATGGTCAAAATGTTTGCTGAGATAGTAATATCACTTATTTCTTCACTATCGGTGGAAATATTCTCAAAATTAACTAAATATTGAGCAAGGTCTCCTTTTTCCATGTACTCCATCATGATGTATGTCACTGATCCTTTACAGGATCCCAGAACTTTAATCACATTTTCGTGGTCTAGTCTAGACATGAATTTGAGTTCTTTCTCAAATCCTTCAAGGGCTTGGGATGATGGATTAGCTTTCAACTGCTTGACGGCTACTCTAATAGGTTTCGTTTTATCTTCGTCTTCTCCAATATTTAAATCTTTTTGACTAAGATCTACAGTGTCAGCAAGAACGACTTTGCCGAAATATCCAGTTCCGATAGTCTTAACTTTCTTGATGTTTTCAGGTTTGAGAACAGGTATTGTTCGAAGAGATGAAGTGCCTAGTGTAGATGTGTCATAGACTGGTGCATAGATGTCTTCATCTTGAAAGTCTTTAGTGCCCTCAGCTCCTATAAACATGGCCAGCTGCAATTCCTCTCGAACACAGTCATACACATTGTTAGCATCGTCGTTTTCATCTTCATCTGAATCGGCTACATTAGGGTTATCATAAATACCTAGATCTGGGTCACCTTGTGTGGTGTTAACTTTTGAGTCCTCTGTTTTTCTGTCTGGGGCACTTTCCTTCATAGTACTTCTGTGTGTTGTTGGCTTTCCTCCACCTCCTGCCTCTAATTTCTCTGTGATTTCAGAGTATACTTCATCGGTAGAAATATCTCCTTCAACTTCACTGTACTTGCCCTCATAGATAGGATTTACGGACATAGCTTTCCTGGCCTCGTCTATTGTGCTATAATAGGCTGGATCTTCAGCAGTAGTGGAGTCATAATTGGGATTTATGGTCTCTTCTCCTTCTGCATTGCCATTCATGACAGTGTAGCCAGTCTCTGGTGGTTCACCATTATCAGTTTTAAGGGCTAGATAGAGCTCGGGAGTTTTCTTCGGAACTTCTGGTGGCACATCCTTCCTGATGAGAGAGTAAAGTAGCCTTTTCTTACCAGGTGGGTGGGTTGGCGTTTCAGAAGAGGCTTGATCTTTGCCACTCAAATCAATCTTGTTGTACATATTTGGACCTTTTACCTGCGAGCTAGTTTCTTCAGCACCAATGGAGTCATAAGTTGTATTTAATTCAGTTTCTTTGATAGCAATGTCATTGTATCCAAAATCCTTTGAGTTGGCTCTGTTTGGTGAAGTCAGAGGAGTGGTATCTCGAGATAGAGGGTGCACTATCTTGGAATACGAGTTGGGATTGTTGGATAGATTATGCTGAGAGGTGGTTGGTAGAGCGTTATTAGGAGAAGCAATTCGTGGTCCATGTACGACGGTCCTCTCGTAATGGTTGTTGTCGGACGTCTTGGTTTCTGGAGATGTGAATTTAATTGTCTGATGACTCATTGTGTTTTCTAATACAACATCTTGTAGCTGTTGTGCTTCAACTCTGTCACTTTTCTTTCTGCGAGACATGCAGAAGACTACAATTACTCCTCCAGCAATGACCAGTATTAATAATATTACTATCACAGCCCCTAGTGCAGCAACTATCGGTATAATGGAGGATGATGATGAAGATGCTGTGCCAGAAAGTTCTTCAGTTGTAGATGTACCAAGTGATGTTGAGCTTCCTGGAGTAGTCTGTGAAGTAGCTTCTGTTCCTTCTGTGGTAGGATTTGTGTTTTGATTTAACAGGCTGCTTGAAGTAGGCATATCAGTGGAAATGGATGTAGTCATTGTATCTGTCATTTCTAATGTTGACGATGATACATCATTTGAAATTGCAATGGAAGTTGCATCAGTGGTAGAAATGGGCATAGTTGTAGTGGGCATAGGAGTTGTTGTTGCTACAAGTATGATATAAATAGTGAGTCATTTAATGTGAAAGAGTCAAGTTGTTATTGATCCTATCAGTGTGCCACTTACATTGTATGTATACAATGTTTTTCCATGCTTCATTGAACCAAATAGATAGTATTGTGTAGCAAGATAGGGCAAAAATATTCTTGACATAGTTATTAAAAATATCCAAGACTAATGAATACTTGAGCAACATATAGCAATTAAAGTGGCAAAAGAAGTATGGTAGAGTCTTCCAACTGAGAACAATTAGGGAACAGGGCTTTTAGTTTATAAATAAGAGGTTGTTTGTTACAAGAGGTTAGCAATATATTGAAGGTGGGCAAGCAGAATGTTTACTAAGTAATAATTTGCTTAGAGAGGTTGCACCATAATACCCATCAGCACCTTCCATCTGTAGCTATTGTATGCTGTATGTGTGTTTGTGTGTCCATGTTTATAGACTATGCATAATTCAAAAGTGTAAAATAGGGTTAGCTATTTTTTCTGAAAATAACACTCCGAATGTTACAAAATTTGTTCAGTCCGACGATAATGTTTTGCAGTAATATATCATATAATTATATACTTGTAGTTGTATATTGGTAGCTATAGTTATTATAGCAATTTATTGCAAATATTTTTTATATCTATTGTTCATAACTTTGTATGATTTTTAGGAGAAATGCATATGACAGATAAACAAGTTACTAAATTTTGAGATCGATAATAATAATAATAAAAATAATAATATAATAATAATAATAATAATAATATTATTATAATAATATTAATAATAAAATAATAATAATAATAATAATAATGACAATAATGATAATGATAATAATATAATAATAATAATAATAATACAAAATTTGCTAGCTATTCTTTTAAAATTATCGAGGCATTGAGTTGACATGATAAGGATTATTAATAATGAATTTGTTGTGACTACAGTTTGTAGAGAGAACGCAGGTCTGACATTATAGCTAATATCTAGAATTATTGTTAGTAAAATATGAACTTCTGACACCATTGCTGGCTGTTATTATTATTTTTATTTTTTTGGTAAGTAAAGCGCACTAATTCGAAAGTGAAAAAATTAGGAAATAAATGAGTTTTCTTCATTTTCTTGTGCACATTAATTTCAGCAATATTTTAGATTAACATTAGCCAATATTGACTCGCCTTGGTGTTGCATGTTTTGTTAGAGGTGCTGTTATCTCATCGGTTAAATGATAGACACTAGCTAATTATGACTGTCACACAAAATATTTTTCCAATTGTGATAAGTAGGATCAATATGCACAAAAAAATAAGTTGACTAATATTAATTTTAATCATAACTCACTACATTTTCAATCACCTTATATTCTGTCAATGGTATGGCACTATATTATAGATAACTGCATAAATGTAATTTTACAGTGAAGCACTGACTTTTTATTAACGCCAAACAAATTGAATAATTTTGAAGAACAACGATCATGTGGTGCAAACAATACTGAAATAATTTAAAATTGTGAGGACTCTGACTGACTTACATACTCGATCCTGAGTAACTTCATCTCTGAATATCACTTCACCAATATAAATTACTCCCACAGTTGCAGAATTAGTGAATTCAATAAAATATATGCTACCATCTCTAGTTGGTGATGTAGTGATGTATATAGTCTCCAGAGACACACAGTTTGGTTGTAAAGTTAGTGTTGTACTACCAATTGGAGTTGTGGGTATGAAAGCTGGAAATGTGATACTTCTGTGAATATTGATGGTCAGACCTGATCTAGGTGTAAACCATGGAGTACACAGAAATATGCTCAGTTCTACTTCTTGTAGCATAAATGAACTAGATAATCTAAATCCAATAGCATATGAGGTAGTAGTTGCATCTACAGTGTAGAGTTGAGAAGCCCAGGTACCTCTCTGACTAACATCAAATGTAGGAATAATTCCATCAATGAGAGTTCCATTAAAATCAATCGTTATTACAGTACAATCACAGAATATTTCACCACTTGCACCAGTCATCCTACAGCCTGAGGGACATCTTGCATTAGCATCAGATCCATTGATAGAAGATACATCTGTTAGTGTAAACCCAGAAGGTCGAAAAAAGGTTCCTACATTTTAAGCATCAGTGTTACAACTGTATGAATAGAATAGAATACTCGCTTACCATGACAAGTACTGCATAGAGCCATCAAAATAACCAACCCTACCGCCATTGCGCCAACCACGGTCCGCAGTCAACGGCGAGATACAGCACTCCCACCGGATACGCACTTTTTTGTAGAATCCGAATCCACACCCCTTACTCAATGCTGCTATAGCTCGGTCCATTCCCGGAAACTAAGGGAACAATAGGGGATTCCCCCTTAAATGGGAATCTTCCGGTTCATAAATAGTTAGCGAAAAGTCTAGCTTTCTGCGATTCGAGGACCCTGGGTAGCAATGCAGTCTCTGCTTCCTCCTTTCTCACCGTTATTTAAGTCAAGTTCTGACTTTTACTACTGCAGCATGCTATGGAATTTACTATTCGTTAGTAGCAAATATCCAGTTAGTTGGAACAGTATAATGCCAGAATTGAGAAGGAAAAACAACAACATAAAAAACAACAACATAAAAAACAACAACTCAAAATCCCCTTAGAAAGCAATAATAATCAATAAAAACAAAACAAAAAAACTCCTGTCGTAGAGTCGGGAATAGCTAGGCGTTTAATCTAGGCTTCCCCTCTTCTCTGTTCTTCTGTGGGAAAGAACAGCTTGATAATACCCCAGTCAAGCTTATCAAGGCTAGTCCTCGGAAGGTACACTGCCACCAGAGTTGTACCAAACCCAACAAAGAGTATTAAGTCTCAGTATTTTGGATTTTTAAGGATAATGTACAACTGAAGGGTGCATGTACTCTAAGCCACTGTAGCTATATAGAACTCAGAGACCTGCCATTATGCAGGCCAGCAAGTACTGCTAGGAGAAAGCACCTACCAAGAATGAACTGGAAGTCGATCGCATCTCAAGAAATACCCCCGTCACCATTTTGGACTTCTTGGCAGCACTGCACGGCTACTGCCGTAGTTTAGAAGCTGATTTTTTGTATATCATTTTCTTACCCGTGCGTGCATGCAATAACATTGAGTTTTTGTTGAATTTTATTTTACTTTTCTACTTACTCACCTTACCACGTAACTATTGTCGATTATTTCCATGAAATTCAGTACATTAAAACTATCTCAACGTTATAGGACCCCGTGTGGCCCTAAACTATGGCAAAATTTGAACCGTAGCATAGTAGTTCAACAGTTAAATATTGTGTAAGTGTGGGCAGTATCTCACCACAACCCCAATCAAACAAAAAATAACAGTATATAGCTACCATGAATTCTATGTCGAAAATTTTAGCTACTGTTGAAAATTTACATTTGAAGTAGTGCAACTTTGAAATTAATTTGAAAATTCTTCTGTGACTACTTATAGACTTTAGCTAGTTCCATTATTTGTATTTCACTAGTCATAAAATATTTACAAAATGCAGAAACTTTCAACTATTTTACAATGGTCATCATCAATGTGTGGATGATAATACATACTCAAAACAATATTATGTTCTGAGGAACTCGTTGATGATAGAGCTATAACAAAATAAGTTGTCATGACAAAGCTATAACAAAAAAAAAAGAAAGTCCTGGCTAGAGCTACATTATTGTTAGGCAATTATATACTAGAGGCAACCAGTGTCCCTGTTCATTGATGGTCCACTCATTCTGAGTAACATCACTTGTGCAATTCTTGCTAGTGATCTATTATTTTAGCATTCTCCAAATCAATGTGGTGATGTTGCTGAATTGCATGTTGAGCAACTGCAGATGTGTTGGTGTCTAGCAATTTCAATGCTCGTTGATGTTCTTTTAGTCTATGTTCTAGCATCCGTCCAGTTAGGCCTATATAAACCATTGTGCAAGGCTTACATGCTATTTGATAAACCACTCCTTTTTTTTAATGGGAAGTCTAATGTCAAGGCAATGTAGAATTCTCTTGATATTTTCTGACGGGTTTTTCACAAACGGTAATGCCACTATCACTTTTGAAGTATCATCTTTTGTTGTGTTGTTTTTTATGACTTTTGCCTGCTTAGCAATCCTCTTGATGAAATGAATGGGATAGCCGTTCTCTTTCAAAGCAGTTTTCACATGTAAATTCTCTTCTACTCTATCCTCATTATTGTTTCAGATCTTTCCTGCTCTGTTGAATAGTGTTTTGGAAACAGCATTTTTGTGTTGTAGCAGATGATGGGAGTCAAATGAAAGATGTTTTCCTTTAAAGTGTGGTTGTCAAACTGCCATCACTA
>WLWD01002634.1_pt1 | contig 12560 bp, 12 predicted proteins | sample 6712731 | NCBI WGS metagenome assembly WLWD01 (sample SAMN12718690, study PRJNA576275) | sponge metagenome | isolation source: marine sponge | host: Mycale hentscheli | place: New Zealand: South Island, Marlborough, Capsize Point | collected 2014-11-01
TGTGTGTGTACATGTGTGTGTGTGTGCGTGCATGTGTGTATGTGTGTGCATATGTGACCATCCTATAGGGCGATGCTTAGATATATAATTTTAGGAACTACAAAAAACCCTCATAAATGTACATTTAATGAGTTTGAAAATGGTGTGGGAGGAGGGGGGGGGGGAATTCTTGAGGTTCGCACCTCTTAGTGGACAAAATGAAGGAGAAAGGCATAGGAAAATTAATTGGCGAGCGAGCGAGACACTTACAGGGGTAACACAATTGAAAATCGGGGATGTTTGTTTGTTTATATATATGTTTGGACGTACGTACGTCATTTTGTACTTTGACCTTCTCGTATTTTTGTGTTAGCTCGTTGTTCGACCCCGTGCCAAACTCCACTAAATGGAATCCTCCGGTTTAGCGATCATTACCCGTATCATCCTAAAAATTGAATTGATTACCGCTCTGAATTCTTAGTTAAAACTCAAAAACTTAACGGAGTTCCATTTCTATTCGAGTTAGTGGCGGTGGTAAGTTAATAAGCTATTTGTCACAGTTATAAGCCCTACGCAACAGTATTTGCTTGAAAATTCTTTGTGCACTAGAATAACTACGAAGGTAAGCCTTGTGTAGGTATGTTCTTTAGCTAAAGAATATCACCAAGAAAACGTGTAATAATGCTACTTGTTGTTGTTGCTTTTTTTTTCAATTCTAACTGTTGCAGGGAGTGGTTACTATGGCATTCTCAAGCACATCACTAGTAATATAATTAAAACATTTTTAGGATGACTATAATTTACAACAGTCACTTGACCTATTTCCCCACACCCTGCTGACCTCTTGACCTCTTTCCCCACACCCTGCTGACCTCCACTCTCTTTTTAACCACAGGAAGTGTAAAAGAGCACAACTAGCAATCCACCACTTCCTATTTGTAATCTCAGTGAGAGGAAGGCGGTAGTGAATAACATGTCCACTAAGACTGTATGTGCTGGTAATAATACTTCAACATTATCACTTGAAACAATAAAGCACCTAAGGTTCGACCCCCCCAGTGCTACTACTAGATCATAAAGACCAGATATCAACTCCTCATAGATAAGATATGTAACTTGTGCAGTGAAACGGTAGATGTAAATATCATCTTCATTAGAGAAGCTAAGCATGTAAGGGATGCCTCACCGCCAGTAGTTTCAACGAGAAACTCCAATTCCAGCACTCAATTATACCACTGCACTACTGAAGACAAAGCAACACTACCATGGGCAGCAAGAAGTTTGCTCACGAGATAGTGGCGTGACAGTAGGGGGCGTGGCAATAGGTCGTGCGACAATAGGGGGCGTGGCAATAGGGGTGTGACAATAGGGGGCGTGGCAATAGGGGACATTGCACACAAAAGCTTACACTCATACTGCAAAAAGAAACTAGTATTTTCTTAAAAAATACATTGAAACAAAACTTTGTGGCACATGAAAGGGACAGAATGACCCTCTGACTAAGACAGACAGACTAACTGAGTCTAACCTCTTGCTCATGCTCACTGAGGGTCGAACAACAACCACAATTAGAACTACATTCTTGACTGGCCTTTCTGGTTGGTCAACATGGCATAATCGAATAATGCAAACATGAATTAGGATTTAGCAAGCACGTAGCTATAGTTTTTGCTGATTGTACACAACATCTCAGAGCGGCAGCTTATGAAGTATTTAGATATTTGAAGTTTCACTTTATAATTGGAACAAAAGTGAAGAATGAAGGGAAGGGTCAGAGATAACATTTTGTGAACATCCATCTAGATAGAAACTTTCTCACCTCAGAACTTGATAATTGTGTTGTTGTAATTTATCTATCGTATGAAAATAATGACAATTATTTTTAAATAACTCAACCATGCAATGCCTTTTAACTTTCAGGTACAATTTATCTAGATGCAACAGAAATAGCACAATACATTACAATGTATCTGATTCAGCACTTTGTCCACATTTCAGAACAATTCAACAGATAAATCAAACATTTCATGATATAAAAAATGGCAACCCTCTCTTTATACTCACCACTCTCCATCTCTGTTCTAGTCACACATCCACTGACTCTATCTTCAACTTAGTCACTAATATCTAGCTATCGATTTTTAGGTATGAGTAATTACAAACATTCTCTAAAAAGTGCCTTAAAAGCTGAGACTACTGCTACAAGCTATACTTATACATGTAGCCACAATCTAAACCCCCCCCCCCCCCCCCCCGTCCCCATTCCCTCTGTACTTCAGTCAGTCCCACAGCTTTGCCTCAACTAATCCATTTTAAGTACATGCACTCACTAAACTTAGACAAACTTTCACTTTCCAAAACATCTTAAACTCATTTGTAGTAAATGATAGTAAACAGACACAGTTGATGAGTTTGTTTTGCATAACAATTTCAGTTCAGCATAACTTTTCTCTTTTTTTTCTTCTTACCTTTTCTGTCAACACTCTGCGATAGCCTGGAGAGTTTCTGGAACTCTTGGCAACCTGCGAACCAACAACAACAACAACAACAAGAAAATGAAAGTAGTGAGACATTTCACTCATTTGGTGAATAGAGGAAATATTGACAGAGCAAAAATATACAGATAGCTAATCAATATGACTTTAAATGGCTTTTTTTCCTTCCCAAGTTTAGCCATGCCTTAATTTACCACAACTATCTTTTCATTTGGGTTGTGCCTGAAATTCATTGTGTACCTGTTATGATTTATAACAAGTTTTTTTTACTACTTGTACGGCCAATGAATTTCCAATATCAAACTTGCATTAGTCCTATATAATTGATAGAGTTAGGCTCATTTTTACTATTCCTGGATATTATTCTTGAGTATTCTCCATCATGTGAGCGTTCAATATTCTCCCATATTAAATGCTGTATATAGAATGCTCCTACACGCCTGTGTGCAGTCCTGGACGACTGTATTCTTAAACGTAGGTGGAGTTTCCTCTGAAAGATGAGACTTTGAAGCACAACTGTTCTGTTTAAAAAACAACAACAATGTACAAAAAAAAAATTCTCGTCGTATAATATGGAGATGACATTTCACTCACGCTCGTATTTTACTTGCCTAAGGTTCTTGAAAATACTTACATGTACTCTTGAAATAATATCTTCCCATGTTGTAGGCTGAATTATTCAATAAGAATTATTAATTTATTGAACATTAGTATAATTTTCATGAAAAGAATGAACATAAAGTTTCAATTCCGGAGAATCTTCATCAGTTGGGGAGACAGTGAGCAGTGATGGTTCCAATTGTTGTTTTGTCTTGTTTTTTTTCACCTGATTAAGATTTCCTGGTATCGAAAGTCTTGGTTGGCTACTATGTACTTAAATGTTCTATAATAATAAATAATCATCCTATTAATTAACTTTTTATAGCTATTGAACATTACGTACCATCTATAGCTTGGGAAAGAAACACTGCATGGTCAATCATATGCCAGGATAAGAGAGGGAAAAAAAAAAAAAAAAAAATTAAGAGCAAAAAAAAAAGTTTATGTTTGCGGCTGTTTTATAATTATATAAATGTGTACATGCATCTGGTATTTGGTATTTGAAGAGCTGCTTGACAGTCTCCAGCAGATAAGTCTGGTACTGCCTTATGGCTCCCCCATTTATAATCATAGTGACCTCTGTAACTCATCATCATCATCTTCATCCTAACTTATTATCACCAATCATTCCCATCTTTATAATCATCATCACCCTTATTGTCATGATCATCATCATCTCTGACCTGTTTGGACATTGCTGAGTTTGCCTTTGACTCTCATCCTCTACCTGTGGTTTAGACAGTGGCATATGCCATCCTTCACACTAATATAACTGGCCACTCAATTTCTCATTACAGTTCAGAAAGAGTCTATAAATGTATCAACACATTTGGTATGCTGTGACGTACAGCAGACTTGAAATTAAGTAAATACTCAAATAAATATATTATAGCTATAATGAATATATGAATGAATGAATAAATAATATAAATTAGTTTGCATACAGCTCCATGTAACCAACGGTGATTGAAATAATGGCAGCCAGTGACTCATGAAAGTAGTTCAATATTCCCTTGGGGCATATGGTAATGGTGGTCAGTTGCACGTAACATTGTGGGCGGGGATAGAAACCACTAGCCTTTTGGTAGCTTCCTTTGTGGTGAATAAATACCCTTCATCAACTCTACAAATGGTGTGTGTCTCGGTAGCTCAAAGTTAGAGCAATGACCCAGTATGCCGTGGAGGTGGGGCACATTCCTGGGACACATGAGTGACACATCCTGGACCACTACCAGTGACTAGGGACACGTGCAAACCCTAAGTATCCTGGCTGGTCATGAACTCTGGCTCTCTCCTGCTCCACACTGTGCAGCTGAACAGGTGCAGTCTCTCAAGGTCTGACCCTAGCGTACCTCGTAGGTTTTTCTGTCTGTTCTTAAGCCTCGTAGGTGTTCTTCTGTCTGTTCTTAAGCCTCGTAGGTGTTAAGCCTCGTAGGTGTTCTTCTGTCTATTCTTAAGCCTCGTAGGTGTTAAGCCTCGTAGGTGTTCTTCTGTCCGTTCTTAAGCCTCGACCCAAGAGGTTTCTTAACCATTGAGCAGTACCTAGTATGGTCCACCCATGGAGACACCTGAAGTCTGACACACTCCCTACACTCAGTGCTACCAGGTCACCACATCTCCAGCTCCTCTTGTTGGTTAGGAGCCAGGCCTGGTTGGTCAGAGGGTGAAGGTTTGAATCCTTCCTGAGACACCTTTTTTCTACCCTGCAAATACTGGTCTGAAAAAGTACCTTACAATTTGTTCAGAAAAATAAATAAATAAATGTATGTCTGCAGAGCATTGGTGAAGTATTTGTATTAGTTTGTTTGGACTCAATTTCCAGATTTCATCGAAGTAGCTATATTGAAAAGAATAAACCAAAACATTTCAATCACTAACCATCTTCATCAGTTGGAAACAGTGAACCATGACCACTCCTCAATTTTACTCATTTGATGTATTCTCTCGCTTTCACAGGCTTTTTAAAAATAATACAGAATAAAACAAAAAAAAATTTGGTCACCACTGGGAAAGGAACCCAGGACCGTTCGCACAAGCGCTCTGATAAATTAGAAGAGTAAAAAAATTCCACGGATAAAAAGAATCTTTGAAAAAAAGAAAATTTCCGTTGGTCTGCAGAGAGCGAGACTGTATCATAACAGTACCCTTTACAGCAGATTGAAGTTTTTGTTAGCTGGCTGCAGGTTGTCGTAGCTCAGTGGCAGAGTGCTTGTGCGATGATCAATCCAGCACTGCCTCATGGCTTCCCATTCTAAAAGCAGTGACCTCCACAACTTATCATCTTCTTTATCTTATTTTTGTCACTATGTCATTATTATCATCATCCCCATCCTCGTAATCATCATCATCATCTCTGACCTGTTTGGACATTGCTGAGTTTGCCTTTGACTCTCATCCTACCTGTTATGTAGACAGTGGCATATGCCATATTGTCTCCAAGGACTGCCTCAATTTTATGTCTATCTTGAGTCTCCTTGACATGGGAGATCTTGTCACTTCAATGGAGGTCGGCTTCTTGGTCACTTTTAAACACTTTGTTTGGACTTCCATGACTTATGCCACCCGACACTGATCACTGACACTGATCACTGTTGACATTATTTTTAATTATCTTTCATGCGTTAATTTCCAGATTTCATCTGAAATGCTAAAATGCTTCACTACCATTAAAATGCTTAATAATGCACGATGGCTTGTGATGATGATCGTGCCTGTATCTTCTATCGTTCCACGCAGAGTTAAAATGCCTGTAGCATCTTTAATCAAATTTACACATGGTGTAGTTCTAGCAGTTATTTAATCTTTTAACTATTGTGTTCCAATTACAGACAAAAAAATAATTTAATATAATACTTCTGTCCTAAATTTCAAGCAATATTTTAATTAAATCCAAAACATTTACAATACTCAAAGTATTATTTGTTGAGTTTAAATTGAGAAGTGTATGAGATTGAACTATAACAATTATGTAGAGTATTCAGAAGAAGAAAAGACAACCAGTGAACACTCACATTACATACAGTATAAGCTATAACACTACCAGTTGGACTAGTGGACGATTCAAGTACTTATCTTTGTAATAAAAAGTTAAGTTTTGTATTGTATTGTATCACATTTGGTATGCTGTGACGTATAGCAGACTTAAAATAAAGTAAATACTCAAATAAATATATTATAGCTATAATGAATATATGAATGAATGAATAAATAATATAAATTAGTTTGCATACAGCTCCATGTAACCAACGGTGATTGAAATCATGGCAGCCAGTGACTCATGAAAGTAGTTGAATATTCCCTTGGGGCATATGGTAATGGTGGTCAGTTGCACGGAACATTGTGGGCGGGGATAGAAACCACTAGCCTTTTGGTAGCTTCCTTTGTGGTGAATAAATACCCTTCATCAACTCCACAAATGGTGTGTGTCTCGGTAGCTCAAAGTTAGAGCAATGACCCAGTATGCCGTGGAGGTGGGGCACATTCCTGGGACACACGAGTGACACATCATGGACCACTACCAGTGACTAGGGACACTACGGTGTAAAATGGAGGTTAACTCCCAGTTAACCGGGGTTAACATCGGCACTGGGGCTGCAGGGCAACAGGAAAAGGGTCGACCGGAAACCTAAGGATAACGGGTAAGGTGGAAGGGAGTATATAGGTTTGAGCGGGAGGCCAAGAGTCCTCGTGTTAGCAGTCAGACAAACCAACAGCAGGCCAGCCGGGCTAGTGACTGGGGAGTCGAGAAAGCGAGTTTGCGTTCACTGATAGATCGTTGGGTCAAACAGAAGAGGGGTCCGCATGGCTAGTGGCGAGGCGTCAGGTTCCGGGGCAGCCCCGGTGGTTACAGCTATAAACCTGGACGACAGGACTATGGAGGCCATAATCGCTGGGGTTTTTGGAAAGATCCAGGAGGCACAGAGAAGCGGCGGAGGGGGAGGTGAGCGAAGGGGTAGCCTAGTTTAGGGAGGGGGGGGGGGGGGGGGGGGGGGGATCCCCGCGCCAGCCCTCCTCCAGCCTCTGAGGTTGTGAAATCATAGGGAGCTAGGCGGGAGCCCCCCCTCCTAGGATAGTTAGAGGGGTGCCGATGGCTTTGGCGCAGACTAGCCGGCAGGGCACAGCACTATAATAAAAGGGAGCTGGGTGGCAGTGCCACCGTGCAGTGAACTGATGCCAGAGCACGAGCATGGAGCATGGCAGAGCTAGAATGCTAGGCCTACAGGGTCAACAGTGCAAGGGCCCAGGCAAACGAGCTGGTTTGGTGCAGTGCAAGTTGGCCACAGGGCAGGCATGGACACGTTTGCTTGGCTGGGGCGTGGCTTGGGACGGTTTGCAGAGAGCCGTCGGCATGGGAGCAGTGAGAGTGGGCTAGCGAGGGCATGCCAGCAGGGCACTTGGGCCAACAGTGCGAGGGCCCAGGCGGATTAGTCCAGTGCAGGTGGGCCACAGGGCAGTCACACCACGCTAGCGTGGCCTGAGTCGGTTGCAGAAAGCCGTCGACGTGGTGCCTGTGAGAGCATGCTAGAGAGGGCGGGCCAACAGGGCATGGTTATGAACCGGGGATGATGGCAGAGATCCGAGCGTGTGGCAGGCATGTGTACCCTAGCATGGCTAGTGGGTGAGCTGGTGCAGGGGCCACCACGGCATCGAGGGGGGGGGAGGGGGTGGAGGGGCGGGGGTAGGTAAAAGGGGCTAGGGTTGAGGGCTATCTGAGATTGGGCGCTATTACGGGGCTAGACAGTAGGGGCGGCCAGCAAGGGCCATGAGCATTGCAAGTATGACTGATTTTGTTGTCTGGCTGGGCAGGTGGCTGGGGTTCGCTCCCAAGCAGCAGCGAATTGGCAAGCAGCGGGGTCCGGGTGTTGCAGGCGGAGCTGGAGGAGACGGGCTCAGCCGGCAGGGAGCCAAGCAGCGAGGTCTTCCTCAGTCCAGGGCCAGCAGGGGCCGAGAGCGGTGACAAAGCGAGGTCACCCATGGTCAGCTTAGGAGCCGGTCTGCCGCCGATCTCCAAGAAGCTAGTGGAGCGTATGCAGGCCGACGAGTACATTGAGTTCTCGGAGCTGCCGCCGGCAAAAGGCAAGGGCAGGCTGAACACCCAGCATGGGGACAACTACCTAGTCGTTGTCCAAGCGGCCGACTTGTTGCAATCTAAACGGGTGATCCCGGACCTGGCTACGTGGTCCCAGTGCTACGTTCTGTACATGGCTGTGCTTTTGGCTCACAAGCCGGGCAGACTTGTTGACCTGATGGGTTATCACGCCTTGATAGCCAGGTGCAGCAAAAAATTCCGGTGGCCGTCGTGGGTCGTGTATGACCAGAACTTCCGTCAGGACGCAGCTGGTAATCCTGACCTGCAGTGGGCCAAAGTTGACCCCAGCTTGTACGCCCAGTGTTTCACGGGGCAAGAGGCATCAAGGGAGAACTGGTGCAGCAAGTGCCAGGGCCTGGACCACCAGTCCGCTGACTGCCCTTATGTGACCAGGAAGCGTCCCTGGAATGCAGGGCCGGGGGCCGCAAGTTCGCCCCAGACTAGGAGCAGCAGCTGGAATGGGCAAGAAATCTGCCAGAAATTTAACAAGTTCCATGGGGACTGTCGGCACGGCAAGAATTGCAAGTATCTGCACGCGTGCAGCGGCTGCAGGGGGCCTCACCCCATATCGAGATGCAAGGCAGGCCCTAACACCCAACAGCAGCAGGACGTATGATGCTAGACGGACTGTGTGCGGAGACATCCTGTGTATTTTGTCCTGTATCATGGTGTCTTATCTGTCGCAGGGACAGTGTTGTGTTATCATGCTTGATTGAAAAGAAAAAAAAAAAAAAAAAGTGCTGAGAACAGGAGGAATGGGTTGGTGGGGGGGGGGGGCAGGGACAGTGGAGTAAGGGCGGGGGGACTGTGGCAACTGGGTAAGGTGGGCAGGGGGGTTAGCAATGGGTTGGGGTGGACGCGGGCTAAGGGCTCTGGGGGGGAGTTGGCTGGGCAGTAGTGAGAGGCTCGTGGCTAGCAGATGGCAGCTGATCTCATGGCATGCTGTTGTGTCCGTGTCAGATGCAGAGGCAAGTGACGGACACCACTCGGTGCAAGGCAGGCAGGTGCAGGCGCTGGCAGATTGTGCTGGGAAGGAAGGTCCTCCGTTGCCCGAACACTTGACAGTGATATCCACCCCAATGGACTGGGGCATCTGGGCACAGGAGCTAGCGGGCCATCCCGATGCAGTGCTGGTCAGGGAAATTCTTCGCGGGATACGCGAGGGTTTCAGGATCGGCTACAGCAGAGACAGAGCTCCCCTGAAGGCGCGAGGGCAGAATATGCAGTCTGCAGCAGAGCACAGGGACATAGTAGACAAATATCTGGCCGGGGAAATGGAGTCTGGGAGGGTTGCGCTGGCAGGCACCCCCAAGCAGGCCGAAGCATTGGGCATTCACTGCAGCCCTTTCGGAGTCATTCCCAAAAAGAACAGGCCAGGAAAGTTCAGACTGATCCTGAACCTGTCGGCACCTGAGGGGTCTAGCGTAAACGATGGCATTGGCAAGGAGCTGGCCTCTCTGTCTTACGTCACGCTGGATGAGGTGGCTGAGTCCGCAGCGAGGCTGGGGCGCGGGTCACTGCTGGCCAAGATGGACATCAGGCAAGCTTACCGCCAGGTATCCGTCCATCCTGACGACAGGCCCCTGCTGGGTATGCTGTGGAAGGGCAAAGTGTACGTCGACACGACACTCCCTTTCGGCTTGAGGTCTGCCCCATTGCTATTTACTGCGCTAGCTGATGCAGCAGAGTGGGTGATGAAGAGGCGTGGCACGACGCACGTCTTCCACTACGTGGACGACTTCATCACAATGGGGGCTGACCTGGCAGAGTGCACGCAGAACGACAAGATCATACATGAGACCTGCGCCAGGCTGGGTCTCCCGCCGGAGCCAGAGAAGGACGAGGGCCCTGCGACGTGCATAACGTTCCTGGGCATAGATATCGACACCGTGGCAATGGAGCTTCGCTTACCAGCGGACAAGCTGGCACGGCTGACGTCGGAGCTGGCAGGCTGGAGGGGCAGGAAAGCTTGCAAAAAGCGAGACCTCCTCTCCCTGATCGGCGTGCTGTCACACGCATGCAAGGTTGTGAGGGCCGGCAGGACTTTCTTGCGGCGGCTAATAGAGCTCTCGACGACGACAAAGAAGCTGGAGCACTTTGTGAGGCTGAGCAGAGAGGCGAGATCAGACATCGAGTGGTGGTGGCAGTTCAGTGCGGGCTGGAATGGTATCAAGCTGCTCAGGAATCCGGCGGAGGCCCGTCCATCCACAACATTGGTGTCGGATGCCTCGGGCTCATGGGGCTGCGGGGCCCATTGGGGCTCGCAGTGGTTCCAGCTCCCGTGGGCTGGCCAGGCAGAGCGGTGGCACATCACTGCGAAGGAGCTGGTGCCGATAGTAGTTGCAGCAGTGCTATGGGGCAGAGACTGGAAAGGGCGGACGGTGCTGGCCAGATGCGACAACTCGGCAGTGGTGTCCATCATTGGCAAAGGTAGCTCGAGAGACAGAGAGGCCATGCACCTAGCTAGGTGCCTGGCCTTCTTTCAGGCTGAGTTTGACGTGGTACTGGTGGCGTCCCACATAAAGGGAGCGGAGAACGTGCTGGCGGATGCCCTGTCAAGAAATAACGTGGCTAAATTTCGTGCTCATTGTCCACAGGCAGCAACAGAGCCAACTGCCATCCCGGAGGCGCTGCTGGACCTCCTACTAATCAAGATGCCGGATTGGACTTGTCCCAGCTGGACAGAGCTGTGGAGCGCTATCGTCAGAGCAGTGTAGCGAGCTCCACGGGCAGGGTGTACGGCTCAGCGCAGGAGCGATACAAGAGGTTCTGCAGAGCAGCCCACTCCCGCCCGTGGCCGACGTCGGAACTCCTGCTGTGTCGGTTCGTCACCCACCTGGCAAGTGAAAACGTGTCTGCAGCTACGATCAAGTGCTACCTGGCGGCGATCAGACACGGTCACATCGCCGTGGGCTGCGGGGACCCAGGGATCTGTCAGATGCCGCGGCTAGAGCAAGTGATCAAAGGCATCAAACTGGTCCAAGTGAGATCCACTTCGGCTGGTCGGTCCCCCAAGCTCCCGGTGACTCCTGCCCTGCTGCGGAGGATGAGGTGTACGTGGCGTGCCGAGGGCGTCCAGGCCGACAGAGAGATGTTGTGGGCAGCCTGCACGCTATGCTTTTTCGGTTTCTTCAGGTCTGGCGAGATCGCGATTCCCACGGCAGGCTCATTCGACCCGGACTCGCACTTGACGTTCAACGATGTAATGGTGGACAGCCTGCAGTCCCCGCAGCTGGTGAGGGTGAGATTGAAGGTGTCTAAAACAGACCCCTTCAGAAGGGGCGTTGACGTGTTCGTCGGCAGAACCGGGGACGATTTGTGCCCCGTAGCAGCCGTGCTGGCGTACATGGTGAGGAGAGGCAGCGGGCCGGGCCCCTTCTTCAGATTTCAAGACGGGAGCCCGCTAACCAGACCTAGGCTGGTGGCAGAGGTGAAGCGGGTTCTCGAGAAGGCCGGAGTGGACAGCAGAGCCTACGCGGGGCACAGTTTTAGAAGCGGAGCGGCTACGACGGCGGCCGAGCAGGGCGTGGAAGACTCTGTCATAAAGGTGCTGGGCAGGTGGAGGAGTTCGGCGTACCAGCTCTACGTGAGGACTCCCAGGAGGAAGCTGGCCGCCTTCTCGAAGAGACTGGCAGGTGGGAATACACGTTCATCCTCTCCGGCGAGCTGAGGACATATCATGTCAGTGGGCCTTCTCAATATTTGTGGCTGTTCGCCCGTTGCAGTGCTGTCATTGTTCATTTGTTCTATGTCATTTTAGTGTTATATCTATCGTAGGGGGTGGGTGAATCAAAGGGAATTACGGGGAGGGGTAGTTGGTAGCACAGTCTAGGGAGGTAGCGTATGGTAGGGGGTGGTACCTGAGGGTTCGAGAGGGTTATGGTTTGGGGGGTGGAGGCTTTTATTTTGGCACCGGCAGCGGGTACAAAAATAAGAAGTAATTGGCCAGGCCGAGGGCCAATGTAACCCCAAACCTTTGCCTCTCTGGGCGCGGCGGCAGACCCAACCCGGGTACCGCCCGGCACACACTTAGTCTGATGCAGTTGCAGGTCCTAGACATCAGGTTCATAGAAATCTGAAGCTGTAATTACACCAGTGCAACGGGTTAAATGGAGGTTAACTCCCAGTTAACCGGGGTTAACATCGGCACTGGGGCTGCAGGGCAACAGGAAAAGGGTCGACCGGAAACCTAAGGATAACGGGTAAGGTGGAAGGGAGTATATAGGTTTGAGCGGGAGGCCAAGAGTTCTCGTGTTAGCAGTCAGACAAACCAACAGCAGGCCAGCCGGGTTAGTGACTGGGGAGTCGAGAAAGCGAGTTTCCCACCCACCACAACCCACTCTTAGCTAGGGGTTTGCACAGGGATTAGCACAAGGGGAGGGGGGGGGGGGGGGGCT
>WLWD01001946.1_pt1 | contig 12555 bp, 4 predicted proteins | sample 6712731 | NCBI WGS metagenome assembly WLWD01 (sample SAMN12718690, study PRJNA576275) | sponge metagenome | isolation source: marine sponge | host: Mycale hentscheli | place: New Zealand: South Island, Marlborough, Capsize Point | collected 2014-11-01
AAACACTGCTCCAGGAGTCAATCGCTGCTTAGGTAATTGTCCCATCAACTGTTGACTTGTCTTGGCTTGCTGTTTCTTACAAACCACACATTGGCGAAAGATTGAACGCACAAGTCTTCTTGCTGATTGAATATGGTAGTCTCTTGAGATTAATGGCAACAATATAGATGGACCAGCATGACAAGATCTGATATGGTGATGTCTAACAAGCAAATGGACCAGTTTATCTTTAGAGGGAAGTATTAAAGGGTGTCTTTGACTGTGAGTAAGCTTTCCTTTGTTTAGACGACCTCCAACTCGGAGTAATTGAAGATTATCGAGATAAGGTGTTAAGGTGTTTAAAGAGCTGTGTCGAGGAAACTCCTTTTTCCTCCTAAGGCAGTTAAGTTCAGTAGAAAATGACCTTTCCTGGACTCGTCTGAATAGAAAGTTTTCTGCTTCCTTACATTCCTCCAGCAAAATGGTTGTACTCGTCAGTCTTTTGTCTGATTTGAGTCGACAATTGTTCACAAATCTCTTGATCCAAGCTAGAACTCTAATCAATCTAGAATAATCGGAATACTTGTTAATTAGCCAGTAATGATTAGAGGAGTCTACAGCAGCACAATAGATTTGAACTTCAGAATCATTTTTATTCCGGAATTGGCTACAAGATGATGGCCATTCGTCAGGTGACTCTGAAAGCCAAGATGGACCCTTCCACCAACAGACAGAGTTTAGAAGTTCACTAGGCATTAGACCTCTGGAAGCAAGATCAGCTGGGTTGTCAGCAGTGGGTACATAGCGCCAACTAGTTGCTGGAACTTTGTCCAAAATCTCCACTACTCTGTTTGAAACAAAGATTTGAAGTTTCCTGGGATTAGCAGTATTTAGCCAGGATAAGACTATAGTGGAATCTGTCCAGGCATACAAGTTTGGAGCTTCAATCTGCAAAGCCTGACTCACTTGAGACAATAGTTTGGCGAGCAGATGTGCACCACAGAGCTCCAAACGAGGAATAGTGGTTTTCTTGATAGGTGCTACTTTAGTTTTGGAGAGTACAAGAGCTACAGAGGTAGAGGCGTCAGCATATACACATCTTAAGTATACAACTGCACCATAAGCACTCTGAGATGCATCACTGAATCCATGTAACTGAATAATAATACGTGGTTGAGTAGAACTGAAGTAACAGCACTGAATTGGATGAGTTGTGAGAAGAGGCAATTCTGTTCTCCATGCTCTCCACAAAGATTCGATCCTTGGTGGAACTTTCTCATCCCACTCAAGTCCTAACTCCCAAATCCTCTGCAATAATATTTTCATTTTAACCACTGCTGGAGAACACCATCCCATCACGTCAAAGGTTCTGGCAACATCAGAAGCGATAGTTCGCTTTGTAGCAGCTTCAATGTCTTGCAAAGGGGGAGTGGCAACATGTAGAGAATCATCAGAAGTGTTCCAATGAATTCCAAGAGCCTTATGTTGTTCAGAAATTGCTGGCAAAGTTTGAGTAGGTTCCTTCTCCTTCAAAGTTTCTGGAATAGAGTCCAATACTTCTTGAGAATTCGACCTCCACTTTCTCAGAGTCATGCCACTGAGAGCTAACACTTCATTGAGAGATTCCCTGAGAGCAATGGCAACTTCCACGGAGTCAGCTCCAGATAAGCAATCATCGACATAAAAACAGTTCACAATAGTTTGAGAAGCTTGAAAATGAGTTTTTTCATAATCTGATGCTATCTGTCTGAGGACTTTAGTTGCTAAAAATGGAGATGATGTAACACCAAAGGTTAAACGTGTCATTCTGAAATCAACAAGCTGCTTAGAATCATCTCTCCACAGAAAGCGATGAAGATCTCTGTCTCCTAGATGAAGACTTATTTCACGGAACATTTTGCTTATATCTGCCGTCATTCCAATTAAATGTAATCTGAACTTAAGGATAATGTTTACTAGAGAGAGATACAGAGAAGGTCCTGAAAGAAGAAGATCATTCAGCGATATACCAGTGGTAGTTTTCGCCGATGCATCGAACACCACTCTCAGTTTGGTAGTTGTACTGCTCTCTCTTACAACTCCATGCATTGGAAGATAAAATGTTGCTCCATCAGGCTTCTTCAAGTCACAAACAGGAACTCTTTCTGCATGGTTTAAGTGAAAATATTCATCCACAACAGCTTTGAAAGCATCCCACTTGCCCTTGGCCATCAAAGATCTCTCTGTTAACAGATATCGTTTTTTCGCTTGATCTCTGGAGTTTCCCAATCTTGGAGAATCCAACTTCCTGGGTAGCTGAACAGAATACCTACCATCTTTCTCCCTGAAGAACGATGAGTCAAAGTCTACAATGGCTTGATGGTCATCAGATGACAAATGGGAAATGGTTGGCTGAAGTTCTTCAACCTCCCAGAAAGACTTGATCAGCTGGTGTGATTGTTCATCGACAGTACTGGAATGAATAGAGACATGTGACACCTCCTGAGATGCTGATAAGTGGCAAGGTCCTGCCACAATGTACCCGAATATGGATTGATAAGCTTTAAGAGAGGAGTTTTCAGAAGTCACTACTGCAGGTAGAATAATTTCATTGTAGCAGTCCATGCCCAATAGTAAGTTAATTCTACCAGGAAGATCAAAGTCGGGATCTGCCAGATGTAATCCCTTTAGAATAGGAGACTGCCTAATGTTTGGAAGTTTCTGTATAGGTAAATCCGATGTAATCTTGTCCACCACAACTGCAGTCATCTTTACAGAAGTTGCTGTTCCAGTAAGTGGAGAAAGAATGAGATCCACCACATGTGAACTGTTTGGTACTTGAGCACCTTGTATCCCAACTATAGAGGTTATCTTGGGAATCTTCTTTGCCTGCAAAGCGTTTGCAAGTCTGGAAGTTATAAATGAAACAGATGAACCAGTGTCAATGAGAGCTCTCCCTTTCTGCTTGTGACCATTAGCTTCTACCATTAGCTGACAAGTCATCAGAACAGTGGTGACTTCTTTGTTTGAAGATGGCAAGCCAGTTCTGGCTGTAGCTGAAGTTTGGCTTGGAGTTTGGCTAGAAGTTGCAGAATTAGCATCATCCTTAGAAGAAACTTGGCTTGAAGATTTATTAGCTGTAGACTCACGATGCAGTAAAGTATGATGCCTCTTGTTACATTTCTTACATGATGTTACACATCTGCAATTCCGAGTGAAATGATCATTACCCAAGCAGTTATGACATAGTTTAAGTTTTTGGATAGTAGAGAAAGATAGGTTTTTGAAAGCTTGACAAAAGTATAATGCATGGTAATCTTTGTCACAAACAGAGCATTTGCGATGAGCATCAACGTGATGTACAGTAACTTTGGAAGTAGATTTGCATGGCTGATACTTCACACTTTTCGATTTTGAAGGTAGCACTTTCAATTGCTCATCCAGAAACTCTTTGAAGATTTTTATGTCAGGAACTTTGGAATATTTGGAAGAAAACTTAGCCCATTCTGCATATGTAGATTCATTCATTGAAGTTTCAGCAATAGAAGTCAGTAAAGCTCCAGTTTCCAGTTGTCCGCTTTTTTCCAGACCAACTATGTGTTTTCTCCAGAGTGCTTGAGTTTTGTCTAGCTCATCATACGAGTGAGAAGAGATTTTGTTGAATAATAGAGCTTTCACATGACTTTTGTGCACTAATCGCTTCTGTTCAAACTTAGCCTTCAAGAAGTTCACCATTAGATCATAGTCATCCCCAGAACCAGTTTCAGAATCAAGTATTTCCTGGCCAGATTGACATTTAATGGCAGATCTTAAGTATACCATCTTGTCAGAGCCTGTAAGATCAGAGACTTTAGAGAGTGTAGATTGGAAACGATCCCAAAAAATAGCCCAGTTCAAAGGATCTCCATCGAAAGTTGGGAGAGATAGTTCTGGAAGTTTAATCCTAGGTCTAGAAGATGAGTCAGATGTAGCCTTAGAAACTTCAGAAGAATATGTTGTGGTCAAAAAATCAGCTTGAACTCTGAAGAATTTAATTTGCTGAGAATCAAGATCGGCCTGAAGCTCTCTTACTTCTGGTAGTCTTGGGTTCACAGAGATTTTTAACAGCTCCTCTATGATAGTAGCTACCTTATCTATCTCCACAGAAGAGATGCTTTTAGGGGCATCAGTAACGCGTCTTTCCAAGCTGTTTACTTTAGCTGACAACAAATCTAAAGAAGTAAAACCATCATGAGCTTTTAACAGATTTTGAAGTTTTCCACGAAGTATGGTGACATCATTTCCAAATTCGTACAAATCATTGCTCTCCTGATTCAAATCTAAACTCTGGGCAAAGTTTTCCATCAAACCATCATAATTCTCATGATAGGACTTGTCACTATTTTCCAATACTTGGAGTTGATGTTGAATGGACTCAAAATCGATGTCTCTGGGGTGAACTGATGAGAGTCCTTCAAATTGAGTCTTCACTTTAGTTATGTTTCCTTTAGCAGCTGCTCTTTTTCGTTTTAGTAATGCTATTTGGTCTTCAGACATTATATTTGAAGTTGACAGTGAAGAGTAGTTAGCAGAAATAGCAATAAAAGTTGTAAGTAAGTAGCTGAGAACCTGAGTAACCAGATTATCCGGCTCGAAGGACCAAAAATGTTAGTTACTAATAGGCAATAATGGCCACTTCAATCCTCTACTATAGGATAGTTATGAGTTAACCACAATTAGTAGGAATTAAAGATTTTTGGAGTTGAGTAGTATAACAAAACATTGCTAAGTGACACGGGTAATAAACCCTTAAGCTATACAACCAGCTGCCCTAGAGCAGCTAAGTCAGCTGCCCTGGGCTAGCTGGTAGAGGTGAATTATAATGAGTGAATATAGGAAATAAGTTATAGTGAAGTGACAATCTGTTGGTTAGTTAAGCTCTTGGTTTGGCTCCAACAACAACCTAGATAATCATTTGCCCAATAGTCAAGTCGCAAAGAGAATACGATGTAAGTCTTGTGCTGGTATATCCAGACATCAAGTGTATATTAATGTGTACAAGTGTTGTGTGTTGCTATAGAATAGCACAATAAATTAAATGAAAACATTAAAATAACAAAGAAGTATTATAACCACTAGGATTCCAATTTGAATTTCAGTCAGACCAGCTTGCTTGCCATTTGTGCTATAGCACATCACAATAGTATTTTTGTATTGTATTATCTGTAAAACCTCCCACCCCCCTCCTCCTTTAAAAATGCTACATGAATCGAAAGACCTAGAAGTGCTGGCCCAGTAATAGGAGAGGATGGATAAAATTTGTGACTTATTTTGTCTGTGTTGTAATTAAATATAATATATTTTTACTTGAAGATATTTAAGAGCTTGGTCAGTTTTTTCCTTCACAACTGCCCAGCTATTCAAAAACTTAAAATCGTAGCAAGCTGTGTTCGGGACCGGAAGACGTCTCCGAACAAGAGAAGAACCAATGAACTTGCTATTTCACTTTGTCATACCTTACCATATGTTCATAACGATTATAAACTGTACTCTGTATCATCTAATTCACATGTAATGTGCTGTAAATGCATAAACATATATACTTAAATTCCCAGTTAAGTAAACTAATTTGGGGTTAAGACCGTGCGTACTGCCTATACCTGCATCTCTAGTCAGGTCTACAACGACGGCAGGTATCCGTCTTCCTGGCTCCGGACTGGTGCGGACGCACAACTTTAATTCTGGTTAGCTAGCGACTAACTGCGCTCGGGTGGAGTTACGCCCCCCCCCCCCCCCCGAACATTGGTCCTTCGAGCTGGATACTTCACTGCAAAAAACTCCAGCGACTTCGGCTCTCGACTTCCGCACTCCAACTTTGACGATTGACGAAGCTATTTCCTGCAACCAAGGATTTCAGGAAGCCTCCTCTAAGTAGCCATTGCGTGCAGACTAGGAGCTTCCTTAACCACAGAAGTCACAAATTCTCTCTCTCTCTCTCTCTGTAGAAGTTTATTGCAGACTTAACCTCCTTAGGAAGGCGATCTCTAAGTAGCCGTGCACAGGCAGACGACAACCTTCTGACTAATCCATTTGTGACTATAACCAAACTACTCACTCTATTCAGTGTTCTTACTCAATGGATGAAATTTCAACCTTCAGTGAACTCAAACGGCTGGATGTGGTCAAGGTCAAGAGAACTTATCGACGTGGTCGCATCACCCATCTGAAGACCAAGCTCGAAGAAATGCTCATCTCACCTCTCACAATCAGTCTCAACTCTCTGAATTCAAACAAGACCTTCATCTCGCATTACAGAATAGATGTGACACTCTGCTTCAGGACAAAGACCTCACAGAGCAGGAGATTGACGATGAACTCGCTGCTACTGAAGAAGTAAAAGACCTCCACCGGGATCTTCTCCGACAGATTGATACTCTCAAGACCAGGCATTCACATTACTAAGAGGCTCTCAATTCAAAATGAATTTGACAGCTTTATGGAGGTTTGTGATCCTGATGGTTCTGAATTTGAGAAAGAAGTAACCAAGGTCCAGAAGCGCCTCAATCTCTACCTTCAACAGACAATCTCTTTCACTGAAGATGAAGAGCTGGTTCCACTTCGACATAAGGTTCAATCTCAACTCTCACATATTTCTAAGGAGTTGGCCAAATCGAGAAAGAAACACATTGAAGATCGCAAGAAGTCATCTGAGTCTGACAAGGACAAAGGAAAACATATCACCTATCAGGAACGTTCATGCTTTGATCTCGACATGCCAACATTTTCTGCCAAGCCACTAGATTGGCGACCGTTCTATGAACTATTTTCTTCGACACTCAAGTCCAGGGGCAAGCACCTCAATGACAACGAGAAAACTTGTCTCCTGCTAAAAGCAATGAAGGATGAGGATGCTCGCCAGGTTGTTCTTCTTCACTTGCAGGGGGAAGATGGCTATGCGAAGGCAGTTGAGGCTCTCATCAACAATTATGGTAGTCCAGCCATAGTGTTTCCACATCATGTCCGACAAACCATAGTCCGTGAAACTGTAGACTTCAGTAAAGATGGATTCACAAAGCTGCGCCAGCGCTTCCTCCTTCCATACCAGGCAATGAAGGAGATGAAATTGGCCACTCTTTCCAAGTATATTGCAGCACAAGCCTTTGAAGAATTCACGCCAAGAATGAGAGAGGAGTGGACAAAACATATAGCCAGTATGTCCGACTTGCCTACTTTAGAGGATCTCTTTGCGTTCACTGAGCCTCTGGAGTATAAGATGGCACGTGTTGAGGCATCATCTGTCAACTTTACTGACAAACCATCTATCTCTCGTAAATCTTCATCAACCCGTTCTAACACCACCTCCAAGTCAACTACCAATCGAGCTCAGTGTGGTCTGTGTAATGAGTATCATAGCCTACATAAGTGCCCCGTCTTTCTGAGTTATGAGGTGTCACGGCGACTTAAATATGTGAAGGAGCGTAACACCTCATAACTCAGAATCACTCCATGATGAGACTCAACATGTCAGCATAAAGCTCTCTGTCATCTCGAAACTTCCTGATGCCTATCCTCCTAACCAAAAGGAGGAGATAGCAGCAGAACCATATCTCAAGGATCTATGCTTAGCCGACCCTTCCTTTGGAGGACCACTGGATGCCCTGATTGGAAGTCTTGACTATGACAAGTGTGTACTGGGTTCCCTCACATACAATGTCTCAACTGACATCGCTGTACAGCCAACGTTGTTTGGTTGGACAGTCACAGGCCCTATGGATTATGAGCCTCAATCCTCTTGCCTGAAAATACACACGACAGAAGACATTCTCCATGACAAACTGCAAGTCTTGTGGGAACTGGAGAAAAACACCAGAGGCACCTAAACTTGATCCTGCAGATGAAGCAGCAGTCCATCACTTTGAAGATACTCACATCATCGCCGAAGATGGACGATACAAAGTCCGATTGCCCAAATGTTCTGATGTCGCAACTCTGGGACAGTCAAGACAAGCAGCCTACAAACGCTTCATCCAGAACGAACGATCATTGGAGAAGTGGGGAAAGCTATCTGACTTTAACACTGCCCTACAGGAGTATCTTGATTTAGGCCATGCCGAGAAAGTACCCTCATCTGAGCTTTCTCTGAATCATTATTATCTCCCTGTACATGGAGTGTTCAAATCTACCTCTACTACTACCAAAGTTCGTCCAGTATTCGATGCATCCGCTAAATCTAGCACTGGGGTCTCATTAAATGATCTGCTCTACACTGGACCCAACCATTATCAACTTCTTTCGGACATTCTCCTGTGGTTTAGAACCCACAAGATAGGATTCTCAGCAGACATTTCTAAAATGTTTAGGGAGGTCTGGCTCCATGAAGATGAACGAGACTTTCATCGTTTTCTACTTCGAACTTCTGATGGTGCTATCACTGACTGCAGGATGAAGCGTTTGACTTTTGGAGTTCGTTCCTCTCCATTTCTCGCCACCAAGGTGATTCAGCACCTGGCGGAGCAACATAAGGAGTCTCACCCAGAAGCCAGTCATGCTATCAAGAATGATTTCTATGTAGATGACTACATTGCCGGAGCTGACACAGCTGAAGAAGCTCAACGACAGCTGAAACAGCTTTGTAATTTGCTCAGTCTGGCAGGCATGACTCTCAGAAAATGGAGGACAAGTGATGACAACTTCAGACAGACAATCTCTCCGGAACTAGTGGAAATGGAAGACCTTAATTTTCCTGCTTCAGATAATGCTCTAAAGGCATTGGGCATTCATTGGAATGTCTCTAAAGATGACCTCAATGTGGCCACATCCTCTCATGAAGGCAAGTCTCCAACCACCAAGCGAATGGTTGCTTCTATTACAGCGCAGGTGTTCGATGTATTGGGCTTCTTTGCACCTGCCACCATACAAGCTAAGATTCTGCTACAACATCTGTGGCAGAAAGGTATAGGATGGGATCAAGAAATACCCAAAGACCTTCAACAACAGTCGGATATCTGGTTGGCTGATCTACCTGCTATTCGTTCTTATGCCATTCCTCGAAGATACACCTCTAATTTGAGCCCAGTTATGTTTCAATCGTTGCATGGTTTCTCCGATGCTTCAAATTTGGCTTATGGGGCTGTAGTATACCTTCGTCAAGTGCATAAAGATGCCTCAATTTCAGTCGCTTTGGTAATATCTAAAGCAAGAGTGGTCCCACTTAAACTATTGACTACACCAAGAGCAGAACTTGTTGCAGCCTACCTCTTGGCTAAACTTTTAGACTTCACCTCCCAACTTCTTCACATTCCTGACATCTATGCCTGGACTGATTCTGCAATAGTGCTGTGTTGGCTGAGAAAACTTCCCTCAACTCTCAAGACGTTCGTTTCTCATCGGGTTTCTGCCATCCAGGACTTGGTACCAACATCTAAGTACACCATGTGTCTATTACAGACAATCCTGCTGATCTCCTCAGCAGGGGACTTCCAGCATCACAACTGAAGACTGCTACCTTGAGGTGGTCTGGCCCCCTTTGGTTGAAAGATACCCCAGAGAAGTGGCCCAAACCCAACTTCTCCATACCTCTGAAGTTACCAGATACCAAAGCTGCTGTCCTTCTCACCACTTCTATTTCTCAGGACAAATTCAATCTCTGGACTCGATACTCCTCATTTCATCTCCTTGTCCGAATAGTGGCTTGGATAAAGCGGTTCTAACGTAACCTACCTATTATCGCCAATTTCTGTCCATTTACTCTGCAGGTCAGCCGCACTTCACTTCCGAGAAACGATTGCTGCACACCTGGGTAAAGGGACTATTCAACTACAAGCCCCTATAGTCTGGAAAGGATGGCTCAAGTAACTTCACCGCTATAAGCGATGGGATTGGATGAAGTCAATTGGCGATAATAGGAACGATTAACCCGAATATCGCCAGCATAGTTAACGGTCAAATTAACAATAGTAAACAATGCATTTTTAATATATTTATTAAATTTCAAGTTGTATTGCAGCAACAATGCATACATACATATAAAAAATTGAATTGCCAAAGAACAATACAATAGAAATTAATTTCAACTTTGATTTTGTGAAGAAGATGCACACAACACTGTATCACTTGCAGGCTGCTTAAGAAGACTGCTCAGAGCATTTGGCACAGAGATAGCTGCGGTTAGGAGTATTGTTACCAAATGCACAGTAGTTGTGCACCCAGCATCCACACTTGCTGCAATCAATCCAAAATACAATACTTGCCGTCATTGATATGGGTTCATTAGATTGGCATATCGAGCAAATCTGGTCGCTGTCATTGTCACTGTCTTGACGGTAGCGTGAAGGCATGGTTCTCTGGCGACAAGGGCAACGTGTGAGTTGATCCTCCGAATCAGAGGATGAGAGTTCAGCCAGAGTAGCTGGTGTCCGATAGCAGCCAGAAGTTGAAGGGAGTGAAGTCATAGGGGGTGGAGTTGAAGGAGGTGGAGTTGAAGGAGGTGGAGTTGAAGGAGGTGGAGTTGAAGGGGGTGGAGTTGAAGGTGGGGTACTGTGATAATCACTATCAAGTCTACGACGCCGGAGTGGCTGTTTGCCCTTTCCCCTTCCTTTTCCCCGCCCTCGTCCTCTTCCCCGCCCTCGTCCTCTTTTCCGCCCTCATCCTCTTCCACACCCACTCACAGCTCCTCTTTCTTCTTTTTTCCGTTCTTTGTCTTTCCTTTTGCGCTCCTTTTCGTCCTCTCTGTCCTTCTTCTTACGCTCCTTCTACTCTTTCTTTTTCTGTTTTTCTTCCTCTGCCTCATCTTTCTTCTCTTTTCTTCCTGTAACATTCCCACATACTCATTGGAAGTTAACTCTCTTGCTCCAGTTATGCGCTTGGTACATTTCCTGGACATAGCAGTGCCACTAGTAGGAGTTGCTAAAATATCCATTAGGTCTGGACTGATAAGTCCAGCAGAAACCAGAGGATTGACTATACCAATTGCAGACACATGGAGTGAAAACTCGAGGACTAGCGATAGGTGAAGTGACGACTGGAGTGCCAGAAACTGGTGAAGTGATGACTGGAGTGTCATAAACAGGTGAAGTGACGACTGGAGTGTCATAAACAGGTGAAGTGACGACTGGAGTGTCATAAACAGATGAAGTGACGACTGGAGTGTCATAAACAGATGAAGTGACGACTGGAGTGCCAGAAACAGATGAAGTGACGACTGGAGCGTCATAAACAGGTGAAGTGACGACTGGAGTGCCAGAAACAGGTGAAGTGACGACTGGAGTGCCAGAAACAGATGAAGTGACGACTGGAGTGCCAGAAACAGATGAAGTGACGACTGGAGTGCCAGAAACAGATGAAGTGACGACTGGAGTGCCAGAAACAGATGAAGTGACGACTGGAGTGCCAGAAACAGGTGAAGTGACGACTGGAGTGTCATAAACAGGTGAAGTGACGACTGGAGTGCCAGAAACAGGTGAAGTGACGACTGGAGTGCCAGAAACAGGTGAAGTGACGACTGGAGTGCCAGAAACAGGTGAAGTGACGACTGGAGTGTCATAAACAGGTGAAGTGACGACTGGAGTGCCAGAAACAGGTGAAGTGACGACTGGAGTGCCAGAAACAGGTGAAGTGACGACTGGAGTGCCAGAAACAGATGAAGTGACGACTGGAGTGTCATAAACAGATGAAGTGACGACTGGAGTGCCAGAAACAGGTGAAGTGACGACTGGAGTGTCATAAACAGGTGAAGTGACGACTGGAGTGTCATAAACAGGTGAAGTGACGACTGGAGTGCCAGAAACAGATGAAGTGACGACTGGAGTGCCAGAAACAGGTGAAGTGACGACTGGAGTGTCATAAACAGGTGAAGTGACGACTGGAGTGTCATAAACAGATGAAGTGACGACTGGAGTGCCAGAAACAGATGAAGTGACGACTGGAGCGTCATAAACAGGTGAAGTGACGACTGGAGTGCCAGAAACTGGTGAAGTGATGACTGGAGTGTCATAAACAGGTGAAGTGACGACTGGAGTGTCATAAACAGATGAAGTGACGACTGGAGTGTCATAAACAGATGAAGTGACGACTGGAGTGCCAGAAACAGATGAAGTGACGACTGGAGCGTCATAAACAGGTGAAGTGACGACTGGAGTGCCAGAAACAGGTGAAGTGACGACTGGAGTGCCAGAAACAGATGAAGTGACGACTGGAGTGCCAGAAACAGATGAAGTGACGACTGGAGTGCCAGAAACAGATGAAGTGACGACTGGAGTGCCAGAAACAGATGAAGTGACGACTGGAGTGTCATAAACAGATGAAGTGACGACTGGAGTGCCAGAAACAGATGAAGTGACGACTGGAGTGCCAGAAACAGATGAAGTGACGACTGGAGTGCCAGAAACAGATGAAGTGACGACTGGAGTGCCAGAAACAGGTGAAGTGACGACTGGAGTGCCAGAAACAGGTGAAGTGACGACTGGAGTGCCAGAAACAGATGAAGTGACGACTGGAGTGCCAGAAACAGATGAAGTGACGACTGGAGTGCCATAAACAGATGAAGTGACGACTGGAGTGCCAGAAACAGATGAAGTGACGACTGGAGTGCCAGAAACAGATGAAGTGACGACTGGAGTG
>WLWD01002192.1_pt1 | contig 12550 bp, 11 predicted proteins | sample 6712731 | NCBI WGS metagenome assembly WLWD01 (sample SAMN12718690, study PRJNA576275) | sponge metagenome | isolation source: marine sponge | host: Mycale hentscheli | place: New Zealand: South Island, Marlborough, Capsize Point | collected 2014-11-01
TGCGATTAGGGGATATTGGTGGTAGCAAGGCCACGTGTCATCAGTTCAGTCAAAATCGGCAGGCAGGAGAAGGAACTGGCTAGCAGAGGGCCGATTTTTCTTTTCTCATTAGCAGACCATGTCAGCCGAGGAAGGTGAAGGCTCAGCAGGGCGTGAAGGCTCGGCAGGGCGTGAGGACAGTGAGGCCACCAGGGAGAAAGAGAGGATGAAAGAGGCCTTTCGGGAGTTCTTGGGGGAAATACCTGCATTTCAGGCTCTCATTTCAGCTACACGCTCAGAGGAGGGGGAATTTGGACCACCACTAAAGAAAAGGAGGACAGCTGACTTGCCTGAGGGCTCTAGAGACATACCTGGACCCAGCAGCTCTAGGGAGCACGGCGGTGAGGAGGAGAGTAAGTACAACCAATATTTAAAAATAATAATAATAATAATAATAATAATAAATAAATAAGTGGTGAGAGACATTTAGCAGCTGCATTTGTACCACCTGGGGTGGGGTTAGATGTTGTTTGGAGGTTTGTCCAAGTAATGGGGAGAAAGTATCTGAGGATGCTGAGATTAGGAGAAGGATAATTACTGAAACCCCCCTCCCCCTCCCCCCCCCCCCCCCCCCCCCCCCCCAAGTATGTGTGAAAGGGCTTAGAGTCACCCTACGGATATGTGAAGGGGATGAGGGACATCCCTGAGGTTATGGGAGGGGCTGAGAGACACCCCTGAGGATGGGTGAAGGGAATGAGAGACACCCCTGAGGATAGGTGAAGGAGATGAGAGACACCCCTGAGGATAGGTGAAGGGGATGAGAGACACCTCTGAGGTTATGTGAGGGGCTGAGAGACACCCCTGAGGATGGGTGAAGGGGATGAGAGACACCCCGGAGGACGGGTGAAGGGGACGAGAGACACCCCTGAGGATAGGTGCAGGGGCTGAGAGACACCCCAGAGGATATGTGAAGGGGCTATGAGATACCCCAGAGGATATGTGAAGGGGCTGAGAGACACCCCTGAGGATGAGAAACACCCCGGAAGATAGGTGGGGGTGGCTGAGAGACACCCCTGAGGATGTGAAACACCCCGGAAGATAGGTGAAGTGGCTGAGAGACACCCCTGAGGATATGTGAAGGGACTGAGAGACACCCCTAACATTAATGGAGAGAGGTTGGGAGACACCCCAGACAAGTGTGGGAGGTGCAGTGGGATTTTCCTGATTATTGAGTAGAAGTTGTGTGAGACGTCTATCAACCTTTTATGTATTTTCGTTGATGCAGCGCATCCATTGGGGGGCGAGCCCGATGCAGCCAGGGTGCGAGCTCTTGGACTGCCAACCTTCGGGGAAGCAGAAAGTAGTATGAAGACAACGGCAGTGGAAAAGCGGATGGTGCAAAAGGAGAAGGAGGCCAGCAAGCAGCAGAAGATGGGCGAGGCCCCATTTGTCCTCAGTGAGGCACTCCCAGTTATTCCGGCGAAGTTAGTCAAGAGAGTGGAAAAGGAAGAATTCGTCAATATGGCAGATTTTCTAAAGGACAACATGGAATTGGAAAGGAGGAGAATGACAGCAGGAGAGAGCAGCATAGCAGGAGCATCGACGACCAGCAGGAGGGAAGTGCCAGATATTTTTAGCTGGCTGCATAGCTTCAGCATGTTTGCAGCGATTGTCTCGGAGAGGTGGCCTGGCAAATCGAGGCAATTGTGGGCTTACCAAGCCGTCATGATCAGCGAGGCGAGGCGATGTGGAGGCAAAGGGTGGCTGCTGTATGATGCCGCATTCCGGCAACAAATTTCCGCCTATGATGCTGTAGATTTCTCGAGGATCAACCAGTCTTTATAGTCCACCACCTTTCTGGCGTACAGCAATCGCGGCCAGTGCTGCCAGACATGCATGGGATCCGACCACACACAAGAAGAATGTGCCCTGTTTCAAGCAAAGAATGCCGTGAGGGGCAGACAATTGGTGTTAGAGCAGGGAACAAGAGAGAATAAACCGAGACGTTGGGAGGGCAGGAAAGAGCGAGGTCGTGCTAGGCTTCCGTGCTTTGCTTGGAACGATGGGCGGTGTGTTCATCCCCACTGCAAGTTTGACCACATCTGCTCAAGATGTTTCGGCAACCACAAGAAAATAACATGCAAGGGTCGAGACGAAGGGGAAAGGATGTTGCCGTCAAGGGACAAATGACACTAGAACAGAGCAGGGGGTGGGGTTGAAGGGGCAAGCTAGACTTGTGAGTCAGGCAACCATGTTATTGAACTTATGTGATTTTGAACTGTTATTGTAATGCTCTTAAAATTGAAGTTAATAATGAAAGTCCAGAGAGAGAGAGAGCAGGAGAGAAGGGGAGGGGGAATAGTAACGTGGGTATTATTACAGTAGGAATATTCATGTGTGGTAGGAGGCCGGTACCCATATATGGAGGACCTCAAGTTGCTGGAGAGCAGGAGAGAACCTGAGAGTAATTGTGACCCCCTTCCCAGAGATTTAAGGGAGATTCATACACCAGTGCGAGTCGGCATGTGGAAGGAGGCTCTGGCTACCCATCCCGACAGGGCTTTTGCAAACTACATCGTCAAGGGGTTCAAGGATGGTTTCCATGTAGGGTTCACATGTGGGACCAGGCAGCGAGTGTCAGCCAAATCAAACATGAAATCGGCATTAGAGAACAAAGGAGTAGTGGAGCAGTACTTGAAAAGAGAGGTAGAACTGAAGCGGGTAGTGGGACCAATGGTTCCACACAGTATTCCAGGCATACAGATCAATAGATTTGGAGTGATTCCAAAGTCACACCAGCCTGGAAAGTGGAGGCTGATAGTAGATCTATCTCATCCAGAGGGGAGCAGCATTAACGATGGCATTGACCGAGACTTGTGCTCCCTTCACTATACCACAGTGGAGGAGGCAAGCAGGCGAGTAGTCAACTTGGGGTCGGGAGCAGAGATGGCGAAGTTCGATCTGGAATCGGCTTATAGGATAGTGCCAGTGCATCCAGATGGGTGAGTGCTCTATCTGGCCAATCCGCTTTCAGAAAAATGAAAACCTGATTTCTGATTTATTTCCTCTGAATTTCAGAAACCAGATTTTCCAAATCCCGAATTTTATGGGAGAAATCAGATTTTGATCTATTTGACCGCCGAAACCCGAAAACGGATTTGCGTTGTTTTAGCCTGTATCAGCTTTCAGCTTTTTAGCTTAGTATTCAGCTGAAAGATGATTTTTTTGGAGTCCATTTCAGCTTTTAGAAATTAGCTTTTCCAAATCCCGATTGTTTAGTGGAAATTTGGAAATCCAGTTTTATCAAAAGCTGAAAACTGATATACAATCTGTAAGAAAATTGAGCATTCAGCTTTCAGCTTTCAGCTAAGAAAAAAGCTAACGGCCGAAAACTGCTGCTAGCTGACCAGACTTGAGAAACACAAAGCTAATTTCTGAGTAAATGCTCTTCGATTTTCAGAATCAGCTCAGCCAAAACCTAAATTTGGAATACAGCTAAAAGGTAGGATGGAGGGCTTACTTCTTTGCAGCTCTCCTGCCAAATCGACTTCATTTGTAGTTTTAGAAATTAGTTCACTGCAAAACAGAATAGCTTTTTCATGGCATTCAGCTTATAGCTTTTCGTTTTGTGGAACGATAATCAACTTTGATGGTGTCCCAATCCAAGTCCCTGGGTAGCTGTTCGGTAAAGGGTCCTATCCCAACACAAGTTGGTTAGATAGATTCTTTCTTCAGGATTGTGAATAAAATAATGTTCATTTTTAGACACAGTTAAGTAAGAATCACATATGAAATAAACATCATAGATAAATAAATACATACATACATATATACAAAAATTAATTCAATAAAATAGATTATTATATATTATTACGGCTATCTTCCAGCTTTTTGGGGCCCAGCTCTTTAACGCAGCGTGTGATTAGATATAGCTATGGTGGATCCTCCAGCATGAGAGTGTATCAAACATTTAGCTACAAAACTGGTCACACCACAGTCATGTTTTTCTACACCAAGCGCTAGCTAAACTGTAAGCACACTCCCTGCCCATAAATTTATGGGCAGGGAGTGTATCTAACACCTAGCCAAGTGAGGCAAGAACAATTGTCTGCTAAAAACAAATAAATTTTTTTTACCACACAGATTATCCATGACCAGTAAGTTTACCTGAACTAACAAATCTGAACTAACAAATCTGAACTAACAAATCTGAACTAACAAATCTGAACAAACAAATCTGAACTAACAAATCTAAATGTAAACAAGTAATACGTAGTGGTGCTGGGTGTGTCTTGATTTTAACCTAGACAGCTCACTTAACTCTCCAAGTAAAACTTATATGAAACATTCTGATCCAGCTTAGCTGCCATTGTGGCTTCAGTTGTGCATATCGGGAGATTGATGGCAACATGTACAGAGAACATACACATACAAACGCACACTAAGTTATCAAACCTAACAAAGTGATCTAGAAGTGACAATGCTTGATTGTCATTGAAGACAGCCTTATCTCGTCACTGTCTTGTGAATATTCACATCATGATTTTAGAAAGCTTACAATATTATAACATGATAACTTCACCATAAAAATGAAAAGAATGTCATAAATTCATAAACTAACTATACTTGACACTTTCATGGACCAGAGTGAGAAATACTTATAACTGGGAGAGAGTGAGAAGGGTTGAGGAAAATTTTGAGTTATAATGTATTCAATGAAGATGTAAATGGACTAGTATAGAAGATGGTGAAGATGTGACCAGAGAAGGGTGAGGAATTCTTGAACTTGAATCTGAGGACAAGTTGTGCCACTAGCATTGAGAGATGTTTCTGGAAAACCTACAGCAAAAAAAAAAAAAAAAAAATTGCCACGTGATGGAATGGAATACAAATGTTTCATGAAACATGCAAATGTAAAAACATCAACTGAAATAGTACAGTGTGTCCAGCTTAAAGAGTAGAAAGTGTAGATCTCACAACTTGTACCTAATGTAGTCTCACTGACCTCAGGCACACCTTTTACAACTTGTCAAACCTCCAAAACTAAACCAATTCACCTATCAGAAGTATAAGAACCAAGCTATTCCCATTGACTTCCCATACACTATCACTAAACGCCTTTTTTTTTACTTCACAAATCCCCCCATGTCAATGCATGTCCACCCACGGAAGCTCGCAGTGAGTTACAAGCTTAACAGTGTTCATTGTCTATTGTATTAGTGGTGGTGGTAAGTTATCTTGGTGCAGTATTTGTCTTAGCTATATGCATTACATAACAGATAGGTTCTTACTTGAAAATCCATTGTCCAATAGTCGAGAATACAATATAATGCTTCATCAACTAGAGCTCTGGTACAATAGAGCATTTTCAAGGTAGGGAATGTAGTTTGGAAACACGGCTTAGCTTATACATAATCCATTAGTTTACCAATCCGTACATGTAGTATCCTAGGAAATTTGATTGCTTACCCTTTGAAAATCTTTTGTCCAATAGTCAAGTCATGAAGAGAATACGATATAAATCTTGTGTTGGTATATCCAGTGTGTGTGTGTGTGTGTGTGTGTGTGTGTGTGTGTGTGAAAGTGTTGTGAGTGTGTGAAAGTGTTGTGTGCTGCAAGAGTAGTACAAATAAGTTATAACCAAAATAACAAAAAATGAATATAAGTGGCTAGCATTCTTAAATTTCAGTAAGACCAGCTCGCTCGCCATTTGTGCTGAAGTACATCATTAGTATAGCTATAGTTTGATAAGTACGGATACTGATGTATGTGTAAATGAGGAGATGGAAATGATGCAACGAGTAATAAAATGTGTTAGTGAAAGTTATAATATGCTTGTACAAATATGGAAGAATTGTGCATGCTATCTAAATGATGAAATGATAACTAGCTAAATTTTGACAAGTGGAATGTTCAGCTTTGGCTTTGGTCTTCAACACAACACAATATATTTACAGAGAGCTTTGGCTATGCTGTCGCAATTGAAGGAATACAAATTTTGAGGTGTGTATGGAAAAGTTCACACACACACACACACATACAGACACACAGAGCCATTACATACACAGACTCACATGCATGCAATACCAACAGGTGAAAGTATATTGGAGCATGTTATACAATTATTTATTTATTTATTTACTTATTTGTTTATGTTTTACTTTTATAGGAGTTCCTCAAATTTACAACAAGGGCTTGGGAGGGATGGAACTTAAGAAGAAGTGGACTGTGAGCTGAAAGGTATAAGTCAACCATTGATTATCATATAGTAGATATATATATTTTTTGTGTATTGAATTTTCATTTTGTGGAAGAACTGTAAATGGGTGTAGTCAGCCATTTATACTGTATGCGCTAGAGGGTCCTAGTGAGTTGTCCTGTCTGTTTGTGTGTCTGTATGTCTGTCATACTATAACTTGAGAGATCACTGACAATTAATGGTTGATTTAGGTAACTTATTCAGAACAAAGATTTAAAATCTTTTATTGTGCTGATCTTTTATTGGGCTGGTTTTTGAGAAAACGCAAAGCTATCAGCTCTGTGTGTACTAGCTTTAGTGGGTAACACCCCCTTTTGTCACATCGTAATCATGTGAACTAATAATTTCTTGCAGTATGCAGTAGATTTGCATTATGTGCTAAAAAGTTAACCGAGTGCTTGAATTGAAGTTTCTTGTTAAAAGAGACCTCTGGAATGCTGGCTATATATATCAGTTGTATAGTCGCCACCAAAGTTCTATCCTTGTGGCCGCATAAAGTTACTCAAAGTCTTTAGTTACTAATAGTCTAATTATCTGACTGGGGTTATAACATATGGAGTACGTACCAATTGTCTTTTTTTTTTTTTTTTTTTTTTTAGTCTAAGCATGCTAATCCAAATTCATAATGTGGTTCTGTTGTGTGTGAATATGTTTGGTTGGGATTAGCTATGTAGGATGCGTTTTAGGATATTCCAAATAATGCGCATCTTATTAGTACAGTTTAACCCTTTCCTTCTGGACTTAATTTTACCGTTTGTCGATGACCTCGGCAACGACGATTAATCAAATTAATTACTGTTTTATTTTTATATATTTTTTTATGCTCGTCTAAAGCCTTAAAAACAAATTTTACCTTTAGAGCTTGCTTTGAACTTTCCAACGATATAAATAATAAGACTGTTAGGTGATTCTACCGCCCATAACAATTCCATACATTTTTGCTACCAAAAAAGTGTTGACAGTATTTGTATATACTTGTACATAAAAATAAAAAAATATATAAACACTTGACAAAAAAAAGTATTATTATATTTTACACGCTAGTACGTCCAACCCCTGTACGTCTACGCCAAGTCGGAACAGATCATCAGGGCTACTCACGTCAGTACATGCCCCTAAAACACTCCAACACACAACAAATTTGTTGTTCAGCTGTTTATTACAATGGTATAGATAATAAATCTTCTGTTCTTTCATCATAGATGAGATAAAACTTGGGAACAGGGGTGACTGGAACAAAAATAGCATCACTGCATCAAATGTCACATTGGAAAAGATCAACAAGAATTTCCTAGAAGAATATATACTTTTTTTTGATGACAGTTACAGAAGCACAACACTGTATATATCACTCAATAAAAATTTGTAAACAAAACACCAAATTTTAGTGTAATACACGAAATTATCTATGATCACAATAACAGCATTGTTTATGCGGAAATTTGGTAACATACACATACTATTGCATACACAAATGCGTGGCAAATGTGAATGTCAAAGTGAAATTCTACTCAAAAGGCTATACAGAGACTTAGTACCAACCCACCCAAGGTCAGTAAAGATCACCACGAAGGTTGTACGAATGCGTTCCTCTAAAACAATACAAACACAACACAATGTTTTTGTTTGCTATTAGTGTATTTTCCCACTGCCATGCACACAGGGCCTTCCAAGATATACACATATACCAATGATACTCAACTTACCCTGGCTATATCAATATGAAGTACGTCCAACCCCTGTACGTCTACGCCAAGTTGGAACAGATCATCAGGGCTACTCACGTCAGTACACGCCCCTAAAACACTCCAACACACAACAAATTTGTTGTTCAGCTGTAAACCTAATCCAATATGTACTACACACATCCTAAAAAGCTAGCATCTCCTCCCACTGCTATAAGTACATAAACAAATTTGAATTTTTTTTTGTGAAAATTTGAATGTGGTCAGAAAAACCAACAACAGTAAAAAATATAATTCAAAAACTACTCAAGAATAACACATAAAAAACATATCATTGAGAAGCTAATACCTTTCTTTTGCTAGCTACGCTAACAAGATAAAAAATACCTAAAATAGGAGCTTACCAGGGTCAGTTCAGAGTCAGAGCTACTGTATTCTGATTCATCGGCACTGAAACTAGGTCCACTGTAAGGGTAGACCTCATCTCTCTCCTTTCCACATGAAACTGAATCAGGAATGTCCTCAGCGTTGTAACTCGTTGAAGTACGTATTACGAAATAACAGGCCTAAATATAGCAATGGCTAATTTATAAAAATCTGGGAAGACAGTTCATTCAACCGCGGAGTGTTCGACTGTAAACAAATGGTTAGTCTGATACTCTACCAGGTTCTCGCAGGTTCAAAGACATTTTTTTACTGATTCTACAATGCTTCTATATAGAGAAACAAAGCTTCTGTGACCAAGGTAACTTTTTATATAAATTTTCATAGAGTCCGCGGTAAAAATTTGTGACCAACCTAGGCATAAACACAAAAGTTGTGAAATACTCTCGAAGCTACCTGGTCTGTAAACATTTTTCCTAGCTTTAGTAATGTTCTGGACACATGTATTTCAAATTTTAAGCGTCTAACTAATCGTTATGTGTCTCTAAAAAATCGAAGAAGCTAACCCGATCTTGGAACGCTTTATAGCAGCTCCGGAAGGAAAGGGTTAAGATCATTGGCCATACTCCACATGATATGCGGTCATAGAGAGAAGTAGTTCAGAATCAGTACCAATTTTTTAATACTAAAAACTTGTACATTTTGATAAAATCATAATAGGTATCGTAGATAAACTTTATTCCTGTGACTTATCATAGGCCACCAATTATTGACCAGAACTTACACTCACTCACTCACACACACATACTCACACATACTCACACACACACACACACACACACACACACACACACACACACTATTCTTCCTTCCCACAACAAAGTTTCCACCAAAATAAGGCCTGGAGTTTGAACTTTCATTTGAGTGGCGGAACTCTTCGCAAAAGAGATATGTGGTCGAAGTCTGTTGACGACCATTACCTGTTATGATTTTGCTTTCAAATTGTATTGCTTTATTATCGACCACTAACCAAAAGAATTGGTATCGATTCAGAACTAATTATAACCATATTTGTTATTTCGAGGTATTATCACATGGTTGTAATAATTTATAGTATAAAAAAATCATCGTAATCGTGTGCGCTAATATGCGCTTGACCTTAATCATCCAAAAAACTTCCTGGCAGTGTTTAGTCCCCGCAAGTTACAAGCACAGTGTAGCCACTCCAACAAAAAAAATAATAGCAAGTATTACATAACTCAGTATTACTATTTGGGTGTTGTTGTTTTTTTGTGAATGTCTGTACGCTATGCCAGTTGATAATATAATTTTCCATGATGTCCGGAAACTATGCCGGTTTATAATAGAACCAGAATGGTCGATAAGAGTTACTGGTTATAGGTGACTTACTCTATATGACACTTATTTTTCTTGTTGTTGTTTTCGTGTTGTTGTTTTCATGTTGTTGTTGTTACTGTTTATTAGTTGTGTGTGTAGTTTACAGTGTCATCACTTCCAGTTTATATTGTTGCATGTCTGTTATTCTTCATAAAAAAAATTATCATTACAACAAAAGATCAGCTTACTTTAGAGTAATAAATTTAACATTTCCTAACTTTGTCACTGTTCAGCCATAGTAATGTGCTATAATTGTATATTATCAACTCTTCAGGTGTGTGGGCATACAGGAGTCGCCCACACTGGAGAATAGAGAAAAGGAGAAGCAAGAGAAGACGAAAGGAGAAGAGAACTAGTTTATGTTTATATCATGTCATCCATACTATTGTTGTTAGAGTGTGTATTGTATAGAACATTAAGTGTGAGTAGTAGTGCGCAGGTCACCTGCAATAGTGTGTGTCATTTTCATTGGTCAGTGGCGAGAGGACTCTTATTCATAAGCCCCTCGCCACGTGTTGTAATTTTAGTTCAGTACTTGCTGTAAATACGTTCACTCAAGTGAGGCAACTCTTAAAGCTGAACTCTGGTGGCAGCGACTTTGCTGTCTACCAGACTGTGGCATTGCGCTGTACGCAACAGCAAAGGAGCAATCCGGCACCCCCACAGATTTGGTGGCAGCGGTGGGATCTTACTTGAGGAGGAGACGTCCGACTCAGGATCCTAAAAGAACAAGGACAAAGAAACTACTACGGTGGTTGCGGGTCCCAACATTCTGCGTCCACGGACGGAGATACTAACCGGAGTGGAATTTTCCACCCTACCACGGTCTACGGACTAAGACAAAAACCACAAACCCTTGTTACGGCAGAGGGAGAGAACACTCTACTTGTCAAGGCAGAGAAGAGCAATCACAAGGCCCTTTACCACGGTAGAGGGAGGCCATAGAAAGAGAGAAGAAAGCGGAGAAGCGAGAAGAAGAAGGAAGAACCACTGGGGAGGAAGTTCTGACAGCTTAGAGACTTGTGTCACTCACAGCGTAGTTGTGTTTGTGTTGTGAATTTTAAGGGTTGTAATCGTAAGAAATTTTGTTGATTGGTTCTAATATTGTGTTGTGCTCATCGTGTGATCACTGTGTTGATTATTTGTATTTCACAGGGTCTCAAGTGAGGACGAGTTCGCTTGCCCTCTATGACAGAGCCTGGACCAAGTGAGGCGAGGAGGAGGACCAAGAAGTCGTCCGGGGTGAGCACCGGGAAGGAGCCGTACCGGCCCACGGGGCGACCAGCTGTCAAAACTCGATCGCCCTATCCATTTAGGCCTTCCGAAGCAAAATACGAAGAGGAGTCAGGAGCAGAGTCAGAACTAGTAGAGGACAGTGAGGGAGAGGTAGAAATGTCGAAGAGAGGTGAAGAAAGTGAAGTGGCTTCGCTGTTACGATACCTAGTGGAGAAAGACGCGACAGATAGAGAAGAGAGAAAGGCTGCAGAAGAGGTGAACCGAAGAGAGAAGGAAGCAAAGGCCATAAGGGAGAGAGAGGCAGAGGAAGCAAAGAGAAAGGAAAAGGAAGAAGAAACAGCCAGGATGAGAGAGGAAGAAGAGAGAGCAAGGAGGCGTAAAGAAGAGGAAGAGGACCGACGACGAGGGGAAGAAGCTGCCCGTTGTAGAGAAGAGGAAGAGCGCCGAAGGACTTCTAGACTGGAAGACGACAGGGCACGTGAGAGGAGAGATTTGTTACTAGAAAAGTTGAAGGGGTTAGGAGTGTATAAGGAAGGGAACGAATTAGGGGCTTACTTAGAGAAGTTTTGAGCGGATAATGAGGGAAGGTAGGATTAGCGAAAGCGATTGGGGGGAGAGACTGTATTCCAGGTTACCTGAGACCCTGTGTATGAGAGTGGCCCAAGCAAGGGACAGAGGTGAAGAGTACGGGGAAATAAAGAGGATCTTGTTAAAGGCTACGGGAGAAACAGCTATCACCTATGGGAACCAGTTGTTAGAAGCTAATGGAGAGTCGCTTAAGAGTATGACTGCAGGCGGGTTAACAGATTGGCTAGTGAGGGTAACAAAAGGAATGTGTCAAGGTTGTAAGGGTGTGGAGGATTGTATGTTAGCCATAGCATTGGCTGTATTGAGAAGGAACTTGCCGCCTAGTGGAAAGGCGTATTTAGAGATGAGGAAGATTGGGGAGTGGGGGGAACTGAGAGATACTCTTGAGGACTGGATGTCCGGGAGGCAGAAGGGGAACTTTTATAGACCTTTGGGCAGTGGTCCAAGTGAGATAACTAGGGGATATAGGGGAACAGTAGACAAAGAAGGTTGGTATGGGCGTGGAGGAAGGGCCCAAGGGGGTGGTTTGGGAGACAAAGTGGGAAGCACATATGGAGTCGTTACATGCTACAGTTGTGGTGAAAAGGGTCACAGAGCTAGTGAGTGCAGGAGAGACAAACAGGGTAGCAGTTACATTGCAAGAGTGCCCACCTGTTACAATTGCGGGAAGGTAGGACATAAGAGCCCTGAATGCACAGCTAAGAAGAGTACAGTTACCATTAAGAAGGAGCCTAACCCAACTAAAATGTCTATGCTAAGGAGAAGCGAGTCAGGGCAGGCTGAGAATGTGGCGTACGGAATGGTGAACGGGATGAGAACTAAGGTCCTCATTGACTCTGGTGCTGAGCTAGGGTCTGTACCCAAGGCACTGGTTCCGGAGGGGATAGAGCTGTGTGCAGACGTGTATGTGAAGGGATATGGTGGAACAGAAAAGCGGTATAAAAGTTGTATGAGCGAGTTTGTGGTCGGAGGCCATGTGAAAAGGATAAGGGCCATTATAGATGAGAGCGAATCCTTAGGG
>WLWD01002220.1_pt1 | contig 12537 bp, 11 predicted proteins | sample 6712731 | NCBI WGS metagenome assembly WLWD01 (sample SAMN12718690, study PRJNA576275) | sponge metagenome | isolation source: marine sponge | host: Mycale hentscheli | place: New Zealand: South Island, Marlborough, Capsize Point | collected 2014-11-01
TACTGTAGTTGTATGTAACCTAGGCAGGCTCACTAGTCTATAGTAAAGTATATTATGTAACTATACTGTAGTTGTATGTAACCTAGGCAGGCTCACTAGTCTATAGTAAACTATATTATGTAACAATACTGTAGTTGTATGTAACCTAGGCAGGCTCACTAGTCTATAGTAAAGTATATTATGTAACAATACTGTAGTTGTATGTAACCTAGGCAGGCTCACTAGTCTATAGTAAACTATATTATGTAACAATACTGTAGTTGTATGTAACCTAGGCAGGCTCACTAGTCTATAGTAAAGTATATTATGTAACAATACTGTAGTTGTATGTAACCTAGGCAGGCTCACTAGTCTATAGTAAAGTATATTATGTAACTATACTGTAGTTGTATGTAACCTAGGTAGGCTCACTAGTCTATAGTAAAGTATATTATGTAACTATACTGTAGTTGTATGTAACCTAGGCAGGCTCGCTAGTCTATAGTAAACTATATTATGTAACAATACTGTAGTTGTATGTAACCTAGGCAGGCTCACTAGTCTATAGTAAATTAATAGAAGTTTCCCAAAATCCAGTGCGTTATTTCCACAACCTGTGGGTTAGAGTTATTTAATTGCTTATAGGCCAAATTTAAAATTTATTAATGTATAGTTGCTATCTGAAGCTATTGATGGTATAGTTTAGTATGTGTGTGTTGGGTGTGTGTGTGTGTGTGTGTGTGTGTGTGTGTGTGTGTTGATCTCACTTTATTTGTGTGTTAGGTTGATCCACAGTTTATTTGTGTGTTTGTTGATCCACAGTTTATTTGTGTGTTTGTTGATCCACAGTTTATTTGTGTGTTTGTTGATCCACAGTTTATTTGTGTGTTTGTTGATCCACAGTTTATTTGTGTGTTTGTTGATCCACAGTTTATTTGTGTGTTTGCTGATCCACAGTTTATTTGTGTGTTTGTTGATCCACAGGTGTCTCGTCGCCTGCAGCATCGCTTACTATTAATCCATCAACATCCTTCTTTAATAGCAGTAGATGGTACCATGGTAACAGAAGAAGAACTGCAACTTGCTGAAGAAGCATATAGTGGCTGTGAGAAAGTAAATTTGTGGAATTTTGTCTGTCGTTATAGCTGTTGTTCCTTAGTACAAGGTAAAGGTTAATCTTTACTTTAAGTTATGGAATTAAATTAAATTTTATGGTAGCTCTACTGTAACCACATTTTAGTTTGGGCACAATGAAGATGATAAAACATATAGCTTTCATGTAATTTAAATATATTTTAAAATGTTCAACTAAACTGAAATCCTCACGTGTGTTTAATTTATTTTTAATGTATTTTGCAATAAAAACACCCTATCAATACCCAGAACGTATAGTGAAACTGTTAAGAGGTTAGACATGGAAAAATCTCCTGTTGTAGAAAATCCTCTAAATATACTATTTCTTTTTTTTTCTTTTTCTTTTTTAATCTACATCCCATAGGATTTGGACATTAAAACTAATCAACTTGCACAGCTAATACATAGATAGATTCACTAGTTCAATGAAGCACCAGGAGGTGCGAACCCTCAGCGTATGTCCACCAGAGATCAGCAGTAGAAACGAACGTCGGTTAAAAATTATTTCAAACCTTTAGCATTTACACACAGACAGTTACTACTTACGGCGATACAAAGAAAGAAGCAAACAACAGAGCTAAGGGAACGCCTCTAGGTTAAAACAGATCAGCTCCGCGGTATATAACTCGACTCTAGCCCCCTTACACGCGTGAAGCGCGACAATTGCAACTGCAGTAGTACTACAAGCCAACCGGCCACTCTCTAGATAGCTGCAATTTTCAGCTCACGTGATTATAACGTGCGGTAAAGGGACGTTACTGGTAGCGCACTAGCACAAGGATCGTACGAACGGCTAAAATCGACTAGCTTTTTCTTGAAAACTAAGTCGAAACAAAAAATTCTAGCACTTTAAAGGGACTTACTTTGCAAATTTCTCTATCTCTACATCGTTTCAGAGCCTGGAAGGCCGTCGTCTTCAAGATCCGTTGTTGAATGAATGAACGAACTAGAGCACTGAAGTGCAAACCCTCAGCGCTAGTTAGCTAGTATGGGCTTGGGCTAGGGCTAGGGCTAGGGCTAGGGCTAGGGCTAGGGCTAGGGCTAGGGTTGAATGAATGAATGAACTAGAGCACTTAAGTGCAACCCTCAGCGCTAGTTAGCTATATGATAAAGATCCCCTTGGTGACCGAAGAACTAGAGCCTGAAGTTGCAAAAAACTCAGCGTAGTTAGCTAGTTGATAAAGATCCCCTGTGACTGACTGAACTAGAGCACTGAAGTGCAAACCCTCGCGCTTAGTTAGCTAGTGATAAAGAGATCCCCGTGACGATGAACTAGAGCACTGAAGTGCAAACCCTCAGCGGCTAGTTAGCTAGTATGATAAGATCCCCTGTGGAATGAATGAATAGAGCACGAAGTGCAAACCCTCAGCGCTAGTAGCTAGTATGATAGATCCCCGTTGACTGACTGAACTAGAGCACTGAAGTGCAAAACCCTCAGCGCTAGTTAGCTAGTATGATAAAGATCCCCTGTTGACTGAATGAACTAGAGCACTGAAGTGCAAACCCTCAGCGCTAGTTAGCTAGTATGATAAAGATCCCCTGTTGACTGACTGAACTAGAGCACTGAAGTGCAAACCCTCAGCGCTAGTTAGCTAGTATGATAAAGATCCCCTGTTGACTGACTGAACTAGAGCACTGAAGTGCAAACCCTCAGCGCTAGTTAGCTAGTATGATAAAGATCCCCTGTTGACTGACTGAACTAGAGCACTGAAGTGCAAACCCTCAGCGCTAGTTAGCTAGTATGATAAAGATCCCCTGTTGACTGAATGAACTAGAGCACTGAAGTGCAAACCCTCAGCGCTAGTTAGCTAGTATGATAAAGATCCCCTGTTGACTGACTGAACTAGAGCACTGAAGTGCAAACCCTAAGCGCTAGTTAGCTAGTATGATAAAGAAAAGGAAAAGTGTAGAAACAAAAAAAAGAAAGAGAAGTGGCATGAAGAGAGGCAGGAAAGAGAAAAAGACAATGAAGAGGGAAAAAAGAAAGAGGAAATGAAAGGAAAAGGTAGGAAAGCAATAAAAACAGTAGGAAAAGGAAAATAAGGCAAGAAGAAAAAAAGAAAAAAAAGAAAAACGGGATGAAAAAAAAAATGAAAAAAAAAGCGTCTACTTCAGTTTGAACCAGAGACTTCTAGGTTAGCTATTTGCTCACTCAACAACTATGCCACAGAACACCACACGCTCAATTCATGTAATTGTTAGCTATTTAAAAGTGATTTGCAACCTGCAAGCTGGCTCACGTGACAAGCAAGTTTTTTAAGGGGCGGTTCCCATTACCGTAACGTACGATTGTGGGACTGAAATTCTACTCGCTTTTTCTTGAAAACTAAGTCAAAACTAAAAATTCTGGCACATTAAAGGGACTTACTCTGTGAAGTGCTATAGTTTGATGTCGCTTTCAAAGCCTGGGTAGCCATAATCTTCGAGATCCCCTGTTGACTGACGGACGGAATGACTGACAGGATGACTACTGTAACCCTCTGGGCGCATGCGCGCTGAGGGTTAATGACTGACAGGATGACTACTATAACCCTCTGGGTGCATGCGCGCTGAGGGTTAATGACTGACAGGATGACTACTATAACCCTCTGGGCGCATGCGCGCTGAGGGTTATGAATGACACACAGACAGGATGACTACTGTAACACTCTCGGGCATGCACGCTGAGGGTTAATAAGAAAAGTAATCATCAAGAACATCATTCTGTTCGAAGGAAGTCTCACATTATACAATATTCACCTCTACAGTCCCCACAAATACATTGTGGCCCATTTCTGTACAAAAGAATATTAATTGGCTCCGCAAGTTTCCACCACCACCACTTTTGTGGATAGGTCATTGCCAGTGAGATCATCCAACACATAGCTAAGTTGGAGATGAACCAATAAACTATGTGTAGTGTATGTATGCGTGTGTGTGTGTCGTATTCATTATTATCGCAATTGTTTTTATACCCATCAACCAGTTCTCCTGTATGATTATTGGTGTGCGTTATTTTGTGTATGATTGAGTTGTTACACGTGCGAAGTTCAATGAATAATTAATACCTTAAGTGTGAAGTGTCAAGGGTTGTGGTGCTTGTTGGTAAGCCGAGAGGCCGCCATTAAAGGTGAATACATCACATATTAAACTGGCGACGAGGATGGGATGGCGGGACTAAGCAGTACGACCCTGAAGTAGAGGAATGGCCTCAGTATGTAGAACGTCTCGAGCACTTCTTCAAGGCGAACGGTATCGTTGGGGAAGCCAACGCTGACAAGAGAAGGTCAACGTTTTTAACGGTTGTCGGTCCGGCGCCGTACAAACTGTTGAGGAGTTTGCTAGCTCCCATCCGACCCGACGAGAAGACATTCGAGCAGCTTGCCGATACGCTAGCGTCACACTACAGTCCGGCACCCTCGGAGGTGGTGCAACGGTTCAAGTTTAACACTAGGACCAGGTCTACAGGAGAGTCAGTGGCAGCGTTCGTTGCAGAGTTGCGTCAACTAGCTGAGTTTTGTAACTATGGAGACAAACTCAATGAGATGCTCAGGGATCGCATTGTTTGTGGTGTGAACAATGAAGCCATTCAGAAAAAGCTTCTAGCAGAGAGAGACTTGACATATGATCGTGCAATTGCCATTGCACAAGGTTCAGAGCTAGCGGACAGGAATATGAGGGAGATCAAGAAACCTCAATCCAACAGTCTACCAATCAAGCAGGAGCCTGTGCATAAGATTCAGGCTAGAGGCCAGGGAGCTAAATCACGACCAGCACCGAAGAAGCCAGTCGAGAAGGAAGACGCTCCTCGTAAGACCTCCTGCTATAGATGTGGAGGCACAAACCACAAGCAAAATGATTGCAAATTTCGAGGACAATTTTGTGGATGTTGCGGAAAGAAAGGACACATTGCGAGAGTTTGTCGAAACGGAAGGAAACAACCCAAGGAATCAAGACGGTGGCAGGAGCAGCCGAAGTGGACTACGAGGAACCACTCAATGCTGTGAATTCTCCAAACGGACACGTCCCACCACTGAAAGTACAGGTACTCATTGATGAATGTGAGGCAACTATGGAATTAGATACGAGGGAGGGGGAGGGGCTTCCAGATCCATAATGTCGGAGAGGGTGTTCAAGTGTTTGTGGCCTATGAGGAAATTACAGCCTGCTAACCTGAAATTGCAAACTTACTCAAAACAGTCATTGGTAGTGTTAGGGTTAGTTCATGTGAAGGTGGAATATAATGGCCAGATAGCTCAACTTCCCTTAGTCGTTGTTCAGGGAGATGGTCCTTCACTATTTGGGAGAGATTGGCTTAGTGTAATTAAAGGTTGATTGGCCTGCAGTGCATTACACTTGTAGAGGAGATTTGCAGGTAATCCTGGACAAGTATCCTGGGATCTTCCAGGGAGGACTAGGAACCTTCAAAGGACGGAAGGTCAAGATTGAAGTGGATCCTGGTGCTGAACCTTGCTACTTCAAGGCTCGAACTCTACCATTCGTCGTGCGACAGAAAGTCGAGGAGGAACGTACTGGAACACTTAGTAGCAGAGGGAACTCTAGAGCCTGTAAAGCACTCACAGTGGGCCACACCCCTGGTAGTGGTGATGAAGAGTGGGCCACACCCCTGGTAGTGGTGATGAAGAGTGGGCCACACCCCTGGTAGTGGTGATGAAGCAGGAAAGTGTGCGACTTTGTGGGGACTTCAAAGTGACTGTAAACCCCGTAGCCAAGCTAGACCGGTACCCAATACCCAAGGTTGATGATCTGGTGGCAACACTAGGAAAAGGGAAGCTGTTCACGAAGCTAGACCTGAGACACGCCTACCAACAGCTGCTTCTAGAGGATGATTCCAAGAAGTATGTGGTCATCAACACTAGTAAGGGTTTATTCCGATACACGAGATTGCCCTATGGGATATCCTCTGCTCCTGGCATTTTTCAGAGAGAGAGATGGAGCACCTCTTCCAAGGAATCCCAAACGTGGTAGTTTACCTGGATGACATTTTGATTGCGGGAGAAGACGAACAGACGGATTTTGGATAAAGTACTTGCACGGTTGGCTGAGTCTGGATTGCGAGTGAAACAGGACAAGTGTGTGTTCATGGCTCCTTCAGTCTCATTCTTGGGATATCAGATCGATGCGGATGGTATCCACCCTCTGAAGGACAAGGTTGAAGCTATTGAAGCTGCACCTACACCTACAAATGTGACCGAGCTGAAGTCCTATCTAGGCATACTGACGTACTAAATGTGACCGAGCTGAAGTCCTATCTAGGCATACTGACGTACTATGGGAAATTCCTGCCGGATCTGGCTACGAAGTTGTCACCACTGTACCAGCTCCTTAAGCAGAATGTTCCATGGAAGTGGACCTCAGAACAAAAGAGAGCATTTTTCGAGTCTAAGAAGTTGCTAACTTCATCGTCATTGCTAGTTCACTACGATCCAAAGCTACCACTAACGCTGGCATGTGATGCCTCATCGTACGGCATTGGAGCTGTGCTGGCATATGATGCCTCATCGTACGGCATTGGATGCCTCATCGTACGGCATTGGAGCTGTGCTGGCATATGATGCCTCATCGTACGGCATTGGAGCTGTGCTGGCATGTGACGCCTCATCGTACGGCATTGGAGCCGTGCTGGCTTGTGACGCCTCATCGTACGGCATTGGAGCTGTGCTGGCATGTGGTGCCTCATCGTACGGCATTGGATGCCTCATCGTACGGCATTGGAGCTGTGCTGGCATGTGACGCCTCATCGTACGGCATTGGAGCCGTGCTGGCATGTGATGCCTCATCGTACGGCATTGGAGCTGTGCTGGCATGTGATGCCACATCGTACGGCATTGGAGCTGTGCTGGCATGTGGTGCCTCATCGTACGGCATTGGAGCCGTGCTGGCTTGTGACGCCTCATCGTACGGCATTGGAGCTGTGCTGGCATGTGGTGCCTCATCGTACGGCATTGGAGCCGTGCTGGCTTGTGACGCCTCATCGCACGGCATTGGAGCTGTGCTGGCATGTGGTGCCTCATCGTACGGCATTGGAGCTGTACTGGCATGTGGTGCCTCATCGTACGGCATTGGAGCCGTGCTGGCATGTGATGCCACATCGTACGGCATTGGAGCTGTGCTGGCACATCAATCTCCAGACGGGACAGAGAAACCGATCAGCTATGCATCCAGGACACTCAATAGAGCAGAGAAAATTTATTCCCAATTGGAAAAGGAGGGATTGTCGTTGGTCTTTGGCATAAAGAAGTTTTATCCCTATGTCTTTGGTCGTCCGTTCGAGCTCGTGATAGACTATAAACCTTTACTAGGATTATTGGGAGAAAGCTCACTCTACCTCACCTCAAGCGTCGACGTTGGTCTATGTATCTCTCCATGTTCGAATATGTTCTGAAGTTCAGAAAGACAGATGCCCATGCTAATGCAGATGCATTGAGCCGCCTCCCACTGCCGGTCCAAGCACCTCCACCAACAGAACCTACATAGTTAGTGCTTTTGTCAAAACTGGATTCACCTGTTTCGGCAGAACAAATTCGTGAACAAACTGGGAAAGATCCAATGCTCGCACCAGTGGTCCAGTTTCTGAAGCAAGGCTGGCCCATCACTATAGACAAGGACTCGTCACTGATTCCTTTCTTTAGAAGGAGGGAGGAGTTGTCGCTGTTTGAAGGATGCATTCTGTGGGGTGCCCGGGTTGTGATACCTAGTGCATACCAAGAAGCAATTCTGTGTGAGCTACATGAGGGACATCCTGGAATGGTACGGATGAAAAGTCTTGCAAGATCTTATGTATGGTGGCCTGGACTCGATGGAGACATTGAGACGACAGTCCAGTTGTGCTCAGAGTGTCAGATGTCACTCGCCACTCCTGCTCGAGCTCCACTCCATCCCTGGAGTTGGCCTGCTCGCCCTTGGGCGCGGTTACACATTGACTATGCTGGCCCTGTAAATGGGAAAATGTTCTTGGTTATCATCGATTCCCACTACAAGTGGATTGAAGCGTTCAACACGTCATCTGCAACATCAGCAGCAGTGATAGAAGAGCTACGACCTCTGTTTGCGTGTTTTGGATTGCCGGAGACCATTGTTTCAGACAATGGCACCTGCTTTGTGAGTACTGAGTTTGAGGACTTCCTTGCAACAAATGGCATCAGGCATGTCACCTCAGCGCCGTATCATCCGGCATATCACCTCAGCGCCGTATCATCCGGCATGTCACCTCAGCGCCGTATCATCAGGCATGTCACCTCAGCGCCGTATCATCAGGCATGTCACCTCAGCGCCGTATCATCAGGCATGTCACCTCAGCGCCGTATCATCAGGCATGTCACCTCAGCGCCGTATCATCAGGCATGTCACCTCAGCGCCGTATCATCAGGCATGTCACCTCAGCGCCGTATCATCCGGCATGTCACCTCAGCGCCGTATCATCCGGCATGTCACCTCAGCGCCGTATCATCCGGCATCGAATGGACTTGCCGAAAGAGCCGTCCAAATCGTGAAGCGTGGTCTGAAGAAAACCACTGAAGGAAGTGTCAAGTTGAGGTTGGCAAAGATACTCTACGCGTATCGACTAACGCCTCAAAGTACTACTGGAGTGTCACCCGCGGAAATGTTACTGGGAAGACGACCAAGATCTCGGCTTGATGTTCTGAGACCCCTGACTGCTGAAAGAGTGGAGGGAGAGTCAGCAGATGAAGCAGAAGAGCAAACATGATGCCCACGCTCACCAGAGGTTTGCTACAAGAAGGTGACCCAGTATTAGTCCAGAACTATCTGCAAGGAGAAAAGTGGTTACCTGGTACTATTGAGAAGAAGACTGGTCCAGTATCATGTACTGTGAAGTTGGACGATGGTCGTAGTCGCAGATGTCACCAAGATCAAGTACGGAAGCGGTTTAAGGAGATAGCACCTCCAGAGGAAGAACCAGATGTTGACATTCCAAAACAGTCACCTGAAGTTATAGTGGACCCGAAAACGGATGAGCCGCCAGAAGTAGAAGCACTTCCAGGATCGCACGAACCAAAAGTGACTCCTGCAGTGGATGCTAAGAAGATATATCCTCGTAGAGAGCGGAAACCTGTGGACAGATTTGAGCCCAAGTGGTTTGTTGTGCACTTCAATTCCTTATTACCATGGATCCTCTTAGAGGGGAGGAGTGTAGTGTATGTATGCGTGTGTGTGTGTCGTATTCATCGCAATTGTTTTTATACCCATGAACCGGTTCTCCTGTATGATTATTGGTGTGCGTTATTTTGTGTATATGATTGAGTTGTTACACGTGCGAAGTTCAATGAATAATTAATACCTTAAGTGTGAAGTGTCAAGGGTTGTGGTGCTTGTTGGTAAGCCGAGAGGCCACCATTAAAGGTGAATACATCACAAGTAATTAAACTAGTGGTGCGCTCGAATAGCGCAAATGCATGGCGAGCGAGCAGACTCTTTTTACAGAAAAATAGGACAGAAATTACATCTAACTGTAGTGCACAGTGTAACCCTTTCCTTTCTCAGTTAGTATTAGAGAATCTAAAGTCTCTGATCCCAGACTAAGGAAGTGGACCCATGCATTGTAGTAGCAACAGAATTACCTGAATAAACTTCGAAAGCAGTGGCAAAGAAGCGCAGCTTGACAAAGACTTCACAATTGTTTCAAGAAGAGAGTAGCTATAAACCTTTTGGTTGAAACAAAGTTGCGTAAGGCACTGCGGCAGGATTCTCCGCGCTAGTTAATTGAAAAATACTGGAACTGTGAACGCTTTACCTAACTTACGTAATTAGAAGCGCGGGCGAAAAATTTGACGTACGTATACATACATATATATATATATCTGAAATCTCAATTGAACACGACTGATAGTCAATGAGATGTATCATTGTCTTGATAGACTGGGTAGCAAACTTTGATCATAATGTGGCTGCCCTGGATGGACAAGGTTTCTTTCTTTTCATGGCATGAGTGTTACAGCAGTTTCAAGCCCCAAGTCAACATTTGATTTTCAAAATTCACACCCACAAAATGAGCTGGATTAATGACACATCTCATTGACTAGTAGTACTAATAATGACACATCTCATTAACTAGTAGTTTACTAATAATGACACATCTCATTGACTAGTAGTTTACTAATAATGACGCATCTCATTAACTAGTAGTTTACTAATAATGACACATCTCATTGACTAGTAGTTTACTAATAATGACACATCTCATTGACTAGTAGTAGTTTACTAATAATGACACATCTCATTGACTAGTAGTTTACTAATGACACATCTCATTGACTAGTAGTTTACTAATACACATCTCATTGACTAGTAGTTTACTAATGACATCTCATTGACTAGTAGTTTACTAATAATGACACATCTCATTGACTAGTAGTTTACATAATGACACATCTCATTGACTAGTTTACTAATGACACATCTCATTGACTAGTAGTTTACTAATGACATCTCATTGACTAGTAGTTTACTAATGACACATCTCATTGACTAGTAGTTTACTAATGACACATCTCATTGACTAGTAGTTTACTAATGACACATCTCATTGACTAGTAGTTTACTAATAATGACACATCTCATTGACTAGTAGTTTACTAATAATGACACATCTCATTGACTAGAGTTTACTAATAATGACACATCTCATTGACTAGTAGTTTACTAATGACACATCTCATTGACTAGTAGTTTACTAATTTAATATGCACATGCATGGTGTTTACTAATCCTACATGTTTGTTAGGAGGAAGAAACATTTGGAGACAGTTACAGTGGAAATGCTCCTCTTGCTCCTTCAGCTCAGCCATTAAACACAACTCCATCAGCTTCACTGAAGGTTCACAATATGTCTTACATCCACAACCACTACTACCACCATTATCCTCCACAAACTCAACTCTATCAACAAAATCAGAGATGTATGCAGTCTCAAGAAAAAAGAACCAAACAATAATATTCCGATATTCATTTTCTATTACACAAGTATATGCATAGAATGTCTTGATCAGTGATAAAAGCACTTGATAGAAATTCTGGTTGACTTAATTCCTTAGCTAGTGTGTTTTGAATAAAAGGCAGAGAAGAGCTTAGTGTCACTAAGTCCATTAATGTATCCCAAGATGAGTAGGAACTTGTAAGGACACAATAGAATAGAGTACTTGATACTAGGTCCTGGGGGACTGCACTAGGTCCTGGGGGACTGCACTAGGTCCTGGGAGAGTGCATAGGTCCTGGGGGACTGCACTAGGTCTGGGGGACTGCACTAGGTCCTGGGGGAGTGCACTAGGTCCGGGGGAGTGCACTAGGTCCTGGGGGACTGCACTAGGTCCTGGGGGAGTGCACTAGGTACTGGGGGACTGCACTAGGTACTGGGGGAGTGCACTAGGTACTGGGGGACTGCACTAGGTACTGGGAGAGTGCATTAGGTACTGGGGGACTGCACTGAATACTCAGCACTTGATAGCCAAGTGACACTTGGTACTCAGGATGAAACTTGGTACACAATAAAACACTTTGGTACTGCTGTTTCTTTATTGAAGTACTATAGATACATCATAATAAATTAGTCCAGGGACAATAGCTTTATATTACAAGAGATTTTGGAAAACAGTTGAAATTGTACAAGTTTACAAAAAGCAACACTGAAATACTGCAAGAGACTGTGGTTAAGTCACGAGATACTGGAGATAATAAGAGACTAATTAAATCTGAAGATACTGATTAAATTCATAAGAGATGGATTAAATCATAAGATACTGTACGAGACAAATAAAAAGGAGGCTGATAATACTGTAAGCTGTAGGAGAGTAATTGGATCTTGTAGGAGAGTAATCATAATTATACTGATTTTACCTGTTAAACAATAAGATATCATTCACGAGTCAGTTGGTTAAGTATTTCATGAGTGCTGCAGGCACACTTGAGCAAAAATATGCCAATCAGAAGATGAGTGATATTCTGTGGTATCTAACGAATAATACATTTATGTACTAGTCTTGTGTGAAAAATACCATCACTAGGGAGGAAGTACTATACCCCCCTTTGTCATCGTATGACAAGAGGTCTAAGGCAGCCTTGCATTTCCCATCAAACATCAGGTTGGAGAAGGACCTGGCCAAATTATCACTGTTCTTGTAAGACATCCTGAAAAATACCATCACTAGGGAGGAAGTACTTCCTCCCTAGTGATGGTATTTTTCACACAAGACTAGTACATAATTATATTTGTATGAACATAGGTGATATGGGAAAATATTGCCTGAAGTCACATCCTGTTTACTTTAATGCTTTTCCTACGTGGCAACAGGTACATGTACATGTATTATTAGGCCTGAGTTTATTAATTAATCACAACCAACCATCGGTCTCTGTACCGCGCGTGCTTATTGGCGTGAATTAACTCACACAGTGCGCTGTAATTAGAGT
>WLWD01004970.1_pt1 | contig 12522 bp, 4 predicted proteins | sample 6712731 | NCBI WGS metagenome assembly WLWD01 (sample SAMN12718690, study PRJNA576275) | sponge metagenome | isolation source: marine sponge | host: Mycale hentscheli | place: New Zealand: South Island, Marlborough, Capsize Point | collected 2014-11-01
TATTTACTACTTATTCGTTTACTTACTGATGTATTTATACTCCTATCTATTCATTTATTAACTCCTTTATTCACTTATTTCTTTACTTACTCATTCATTAACTTTGTTATTCATCATTCATGAACTCCTTTATTTACGTATTTATTTACATACTTATATTAAAACTCATTCATTTATTTACTCATTATTTACATATCCATTTACTTACTTTAATTTAAACTCTCATTCATGTATTTACTCTTAATTTACATATCCATTTACTTACTTTAATTTAAACTCTCTCATTTATTTTTACTCCTTATTTACTTATTCTTTTATCCTCGTTAAAACACGTTCACAACCATTAGTTCATCACTAGTTCACTTTCAGAGACTACACAACTGTTTGTTTGGACTTACTTACTCATCGATTTACTCATTTATTTACTCATTTATTTACTTATTCGTTTACTTACTGATGTATTTATACTCCTATCTATTCATTTATTAACTCCTTTATTCACTTATTTCTTTACTTACTCATTCATTAACTTTGTTATTCATCATTCATGAACTCCTTTATTTACGTATTTATTTACATACTTGTATTAAAACTCTCATTCATTTATTTACTCATTATTTACATATCCATTTACTTACTTTAATTTAAACTCTCATTCATTTATTTACTCATAATTTACATATCCATTTACTTACTTTAATTTAAACTCTCTCATTTATTTTTACTCCTTATTTTACTTATTCTTTTATCCTCGTTAAAACACGTTCACAACCACTAGTTCATCACTAGTTCACTTTGATTATTTGAAAGCTTGCCTAGAAAGCATTCGTCTCCCTAAACCACTTAGTCCCACTAGAGTTAATTGTTCAACACTATTGCCTTCTTTCGGACATGCAAATGAACGTTTGGTTGACAATTATGGCTTTGTTATCGATGCTAAATCAAATTCTTAGGAGACTCCACAACCAGCACACTACTTTTAACAACAAATACCCCACCCAGTTCTCCATTACTTACTACGAGTATCTCACCTTCTCACCAACCAATCCTATCCGCCTACTCGTTCTCATCACAAACCAGACTGATATATGGCACTTTCGTCTCTTACTAGAACGTGAGAAGTCGTGTTGACAAGCGATACATTCAGTTATTTATGTGCAGCTTATTTACATATTTATATTAAAACTCTTATTTATTTACTCATTATTTACTTATTTATTCACTTACATAATATACTTAAATTCTCTTATACATTCACTCTTTTATTAACTTATTCTTTTACTTATACTTAAATCGTATTATTTATTTACAATTTACTCTTTATTTAATCATTATTTTTCTTAATTATTATGTTTTAATTATTACTGATCAGTTATTTTTATCTTGTATAATATCTTACCTGGTGATCCTATAAAGTTCGATATATTATTGCTATATAAAACAATCAAATTAGCTGTAAATGAAATGAAAGCTCTAACATTTTGTGAGACTTGCTCTCCGTTTCTAGCGTCTGGATATGAACGCCGCCTCCCTTTATATGGGCCGCAAGTTGCTAAGCAACTAGAGTCCCATTCGTAATGTACGCCAGCTATAATTAAGCGCGCAATACGCTGATAGCTGAATCACTGTAAGAGACTACACAACTGTTTATTGGTACTTACTTGCGCTAGGAGAGCAGCCTAGAGATTTACAACTGCACCTAGATGTAATCGGGTCTCATCTATGTATATTACTTGCAAGCATGAAAATTGATTTTTTCAAGTAAAGTGTGTATAGCTACATACATCACAACAACAGAGCAATAATGGAGCACAAATAGCCAGAAATATTGTATTGTGACGAAACGATAAAAAATGTGTGAAAATTGCTAGAAAAAAAATAATTATGTATACAATTATTATGAAGTGCTTACACAGGTGAAACCATAATAGTTATAAATTGTTTCTTCGGGAAAATCAAGTAAAAAATATGTACGTACATTCTAACTACTTTTGCAGGGTAAAGGGTCACGGTAATTACTGCAACCTCTTCGGGCATCTTCCGCTACCACAAATGGTATAGAGATTCCAGAAGCCCTATCCTTTCTAGTGAGCGGGGGTGCTCCAAATGGCAGCAGTAGTCTAACACGCTCGAAAAAAAAGTCATAAGTCCCACTACATGCTGAGCATCTTCTCGGATGGGGAAAAAAATCGTGAATTTCGATTCTTTGAAGGAAAAATCGATTGCCCAATGTAACATTCTAATTTATTGTTTTCATGTTGCTGTGATGTAGCACTTCCCGTAATAAAAAATTGAAATGAAAGCATTGGTATTCTATATTTTAGAATATTAAAAAATATATGTCTTCCAAAATGCTTACCTTTGAGCATCGGTCTGCCCAAAATTTTGTTGTAGTACGAGCCTCAGAAGCTCCAAATTTAGTAACTAGATGGTGAACAAGCTGTGCACTGTGTGTGAACTTGGTAGCAGCATCATGACCGTCTGTCATCTTGTTCAATATTCTGAATTTTTAGCTTTTCTCTTTAAGGACTACGTTGTACTTTTTTTTGGATACTAGAAATTAGTTTTGTGCTAACTTGCTTTAAAAATTATTCTCTTGCTGTTTGTCTACTGGAAAAAAATTAAAAAAATCATGAAATTATCAAGTTATCACACTGAAAGTAAAAAATTATCAAGTAACATTATGACAGTTGTCTGGAATCACATACGATTTGTCTATGTGAGATAAACAGTACATGCCCTTGAATAGACCATCCATTGCTACTTATGATTTTATTAATATATTTTTTTTAATCCGAAACCATGAAATAGTACTACTTACACAGTTTGTCATGTAGCAGGAAATGTTGATTGGATTAATACTTGACAAACTTGCCCATTGTTACATAGGCTTGGTGGTTGTCAATTGGGAAAAAAGTATGCTAGTTACATGATCATTATCTGTTTGATATTTTTCTCAGACAATTACCATTAATTTTTAAGTAATCTTACTCGCTTATGCACTCTAATTCGAGCATTCAATGTCAAAGATACAATACAGGAAAATACAGAATACTCACGATGATGTGATTACTCATGCTGAAGGGGAAACTTAAGGGGAATTTTAATGCATGGCTGTTAGCGTAGCAACTATGGTTTAAATAATATATTATACATGATACACAAATAACAAAGACTAGTTATGCTAATGATTAAGTTATATGAATGACAGAGAGTTTATGGGGGCTGGCCCACATCTCCCCCTCCTTCTTTTAGCCACTGCTTTCCATTATACTCATTTACTCCTTTATTTACTCATTTATTTACTCATTTACTCATTTACTCATTAATTTACTCATTTATTTACTCATTTACTCATTTACTCATTTATTTACTCACTTATATACTCATTTATTTACTCAGTTTACTCATTTACTCATTAATTTACTCATTTATATACTCATTTACTCATTTATATACTCATTTACTCATTTACTCATTAATTTACTCATTTATTTACTCATTTACTCATTTATTTACTCATTTATTTACTCATTTATATACTCAGTTATTTACTCATTAATTTACTCATTTACTCATTTATTTACTCATTTATTTACTCATTTACTCATTTATTTACTCATTTGTTTCCTCATTTACTCATTTCTTTACTCATTTATTTACTCATTTATTTACTCACTTACTCATTTACTCATTTTTATACTCATTTACTCATTTACTGATTAATTTACTCATTTATTTACTCGTTTACACATTTATTTACTCATTTATTTACTCATTTATATACTCAGTTATTTACTCATTTATTTACTCATTTACTCATTTATTTACTCATTTATTTACTCATTTACACATTTATTTACTCATTGTTTCCTCATTTACTCATTTATTTACTCATTTATTTACTCATTTATTTACTCATTTATTTACTCATTTACTCTTTTATTTACTCATTTATTTACACATTTATTTACTCATTTACTCATTGATTTACTCATTTACTCATTTATTTACTCATTTATTAACTCATTTATTTACTCACTTACTCATTTACTCATTTATTTACTCATTTACTCATTTACTCATTTATTCACTCATTTATTTACTCATTGATTTAATCATTTACTCATTTACTCATTTATTTACTCATTTATTTACTCATTTAATTACTCATTTACTCATTTACTCATTAATTTTCTCATTTATTTGCTCATTTACTCATTAACTCATTTATTTACTCATTTATTTACTCATTTATTTACTCATTTACTCACTCAGTTATTTACTCATTTATTTACTCATTTATTTACTCATTTATTTACTCATTTATTTACTCATTTACTTACTCATTTTTTTACTCATTTATTTACTCATTTATTTACTCATTTATTAACTCATTTATTTACTCATTTATTTACTCATTTATTTACTCATTTATTTACTCATTTACTTACTCATTTTTTTACTCATTAATTTACTCATTTATTTACTCATTTATTAACTCATTTATTTACTCATTTATTTACTCATTTATTTACTCATTTATTTACTCATTTACTCATTTATTTACTCATTTACTCATTTATTTACTCATTAATTGATTTATATTTCAACACCTATTTATATATCTATTAATTTATTTCCTTATTACTTTACCTACGTCTGGATATGAACGCCGCCTCCATTTATATCGGCGGCAAGTTGCTAAGCAACTAGAGTCCCATTGGTCATGGACACCAGCTATAATGATGGGCAAAGTTAGCTGTTACCTCAATCACTGTCAGAGACTACACAACTGTTTGTTTGGACTTACTTACTCATCGATTAACTCATTTATTTACTCATTTATTTACTTATTCGTTTACTTACTGATGTATTTATACTCCTATCTATTCATTTATTAACTCCTTTATTCACTTATTTCTTTACTTACTCATTCATTAACTTTGTTATTCATCATTCATGAACTCCTTTATTTACGTATTTATTTACATACTTGTATTAAAACTCTCATTCATTTATTTACTCATTATTTACATATCCATTTACTTACTTTAATTTAAACTCTCATTCATGTATTTACTCTTAATATACATATCCATTTACTTACTTTAATTTAAACTCTCTCATTTATTTTTACTCCTTATTTACTTATTCTTTTATCCTCGTTAAAACACGTTCACAACCATTAGTTCATCACTAGTTCACTTTCAGAGACTACACAACTGTTTGTTTGGACTTACTTAATCACTAGTTCACTTTCAGAGACTACACAACTGTTTGTTTGGACTTACTTACTCATCGATTTACTCATTTATTTACTCATTTATTTACTTATTCGTTTACTTACTGATGTATTTATACTCCTATCTATTCATTTATTAACTCCTTTATTCGCTTATTTCTTTACTTACTCATTCATTAACTTTGTTATTCATCATTCATGAACTCCTTTATTTACGTATTTATTTACATACTTGTATTAAAACTCATTCATTTATTTACTCATTATTTACATATCCATTTACTTACTTTAATTTAAACTCTCATTCATGTATTTACTCTTAATATACATATCCATTTACTTACTTTAATTTAAACTCTCATTTATTTTTACTCCTTATTTACTTATTCTTTTATCCTCGTTAAAACACGTTCACAACCATTAGTTCATCACTAGTTCACTTTGATTATTTGAAAGCTTGCCTAGAAAGCATTCGTCTCCCTAAACCACTTAGTCCCACTAGAGTTAATTGTTCAACACTATTGCCTTCTTTCGGACATGCAAATGAACGTTTGGTTGACAATTATGGCTTTGTTATCGATGCTAAATCAAATTCTTAGGAGACTCCACAACCAGCACACTACTTTTAACAACAAATACCCCACCCAGTTCTCCATTACTTACTACGAGTATCTCACCTTCTCACCAACCAATCCTATCCGCCTACTCGTTCTCATCACAAACCAGACTGATATATGGCACTTTCGTCTCTTACTAGAATATATAGGACGTGTTTTTCCAAAGGAGGGGCTTATGTAACCAACATAATTAATCGTGAATAACAACTATTGCATCATGCACACGCAAAGTCAAATATCATTTTAATTATATTTATGTATCATGTCACGTGAAACAGGTAGTGTCATGCGGCAAGTTTCAAGTAAGTTATTGAAGTGAGAAGTCGTGTTGACAAGCGATACATACAGTTATTTATGTGCAGCTTATTTACATATTTATATTAAAACTCTTATTTATTTACTCATTATTTACTTATTTATTCACTTACATAATATACTTAAATTCTCTTATACATTCACTCTTTTATTAACTTATTCTTTTACTTATACTTAAATCTATTATTTATTTACAATTTACTCTTTATTTAATCATTATTTTTCTTAATTATTATGTTTTAATTATTACTGATCAGTTATTTTTATCTTGTATAATATCTTACCTGGTGATCCTATAAAGTTCGATATATTATTGCTATATAAAACAATCAAATTAGTTGTAAATGAAATCATGAAAGCTCTAACATTTTGTGAGACTTGCTCTCCGTTTCTAGCGTCTGGATATGAACGCCGCCTCCCTTTATATGTGCCGCAAGTTGCTAAGCAACTAGAGTCCCATTCGTAATGTACGCCAGCTATAATTAAGCGCGCAATACGCTGATAGCTGAATCACTGTAAGAGACTACACAACTGTTTATTGGTACTTACTTGCGCTAGGAGAGCAGCTTAGAGATTTACAACTGCACCTAGATGTAATCGGGTCTCATCTATGTATATTACTTGCAAGCATGAAAATTGATTTTTTCAAGTAAAGTGTGTATAGCTACATACATCACAACAACAGAGCAATAATGGAGCACAAATAGCCAGAAATATTGTATTGTGACGAAACGATAAAAAATGTGTGAAAATTGCTAGAAAAAAAAAATTATGTATACAATTATTATGAAGTGCTTACACAGGTGAAACCATAATAGTTATAAATTGTTTCTTCGGGAAAATCAAGTAAAAAATATGTACGTACATTCTAACTACTTTTGCAGGGTAAAGGGTCACGGTAATTACAGCAACCTCTTCGGGCATCTTCCGCTACCAAAAATGGTATAGAGATTCCAGAAGCCCTATCCCTTCGTAGTGAGCTGGGGGTGCTCCAGGTGGCAGCAATAATCTAACACGCGCCAAAAAAAAGTCATAAGTCCCACTACATGCTGAGCATCTTCTGGATGGGGAAAAAAATCGTGAATTTCGATTCTTTGAAGGAAAAATCGATTGCCCAATGTAACATTCTAATTTATTGTTTTCATGTTGCTGTGATGTAGCACTTCCTGTAATAAAAAAATTGAAATGAAAGCATTGGTATTCTATATTTTAGAATATTAAAAAATATATGGCTTCCAAAATGCTTACCTTTGAGCATCGGTCTGCCCAAAATTTTGTTATAGTACCAGCCTCAGAAGCTCCAAATTTAGTAACTAGATGGTGAACAAGCTGTGCACTGTGTGTGAACTTGGTAGCAGCATCATGACCGTCTGTCATCTTGTTCAATCTAACAGTAAGTCTGAATTTTTAGCTTTTCTCTTTAAGGACTATGTTGTACTTTTTTTGGATACTAGAAATTAGTTTTGTGCTAACTTGCTTTAAAAATTATTCTCTTGCTGTTTGTCTACTGGAAAAAAATTAAAAATATCATGAAATTATCAAGTTATCACACTGAAAGTAAAAAATTATCAAGTAACATTATGACAGTTGTCTGGAATCACATCGATTTGTCTATGTGAGATAAACAGTACATGCCCTTGAATAGACCATCCATTGCTACTTATGATTTTATTAATACATTTTTTTTAATCGAAACCATGGAATAGTACTACTCACACAGTTTGTCATGTAGCAGGAAATGTCGATTGGATTAATACTTGACAAACTTGCCCATTGTTACATAGGCTTGTTGGTTGTCAATTGGGAAAAAAGTATGCTAGTTACATGATCATTATCTGAACTGTACCCACAGATTTAAAGTGCAATTTTAGCCCAAATTACAAAATTGTCTAATTAAATATTCCGTCAATTTTTCTGGCGTGTATTATAATACTGGTAGCGCAAGTGGTAATAGTACACTAGGGGGAAATATTCACAAGCATTCAAAATATTGTTATGAGCTAAAAGTGAGTGAATATGTGGTGTGAGAGTGAGATATCATTGTCATCTTGTACGACGAATCTGCTTTGATATTTTTCTCAGACAATTACCATTAATTTTTAAGTAATCTTACTCGCTTATGCACTCTAATTCGAGCATTCAATGTCAAAGATACAATACAGGAAAATACAGAATACTCACGATGATGCGATTACTCATGCTGAAGGGGAAACTTAAGGGGAATTTTAATGCATGGCTGTTAGCGTAGCAACTATGGTTTAAATAATATATTATACATGATACACAAATAACAAAGACTAATTATGCTAATGATAAAGTTATATGAATGACAGAGAGTTTATGTGGGCTGGCCCACATCTCCCCCTCCTTCTTTTAGCCACTGCTTTCCATTATACTCATTTACTCATTTATTTACTCATTTATTTACTCATTTACTCATTTACTCATTAATTTACTCATTTATTTACTCATTTTCTCATTTCCTCATTTATTTACTCATTTATATACTCATTTATTTACTCAGTTTACTCATTTACTCATTAATTTACTCATTTATTTACTCATTTACTCATTTACTCATTTATTTACTCATTTATATACTCATTTATTTACTCATTTATTTACTCATTTATTTACTCATTTATATACTCATTTATTTACTCAGTTGTTTACTCATTTATTTACTAATTTATTTACTCATTTATTTACTTTACTCATTTATTTCATCATTTATTTACTCCATCGTATTTACTCAATTTCTTTACTCTTTATATTTACTCATTACCATTTATTTACTCATTTTTTACTCATTTAATCATTTATTTTACTCCTTTATTTATTCATTTTTTTACTCATTTATTTACTCATTGAAACTCATTTATTTCCTCATTTTCTCACCTAATTTACTCAGTTATTTACTTTACTCATTTAACATCATTTATTATTTACTATTTTTTTACTCATTTACACTCATTGTATTTACTCTTTATTTACTCTTTATTTACTCACTACTCATTACTCCTTTATATAGCTCATTTACCTCATTTACCTCATTAATTTCACCTCTTTATTTACTCATTTACTTCATTTTTTACTCCTTTATTACTTCATTATATACTCATTTTATTTACTCATTTATTTACTCTTTACCTCATTTACTCAATTTATTTACTCACTTATATCCTCCATTTATTTAACTCAGTTTACTCATATTACTCATCTAATTTACCATCATTTAATTTACTCATTTACTCATTTACCTCATTTATTTACTCATTTATATACTCATTTGTTTATCAGTTATTACTCATTTATTTACTCATTTATTTACACATTATGTACTCATTTATTTAAATCATTTATTTCTTCATGTATTTACTCATTTATTTAACTCATTTCTTTACTCTTTACTCCTTTTTGACTCATTTATTTATTCATTTATTTACTCATTTATTTACTCATTTACCCTTTATTTACTCATTTTGTTTTACTTACCTCATTTACTTACTCATTTTATTTACTTACTCATTTGTTGTCTCATTTATTTACTCCCTTACTCATTTACTCATTTATTTACTCATTTATTTACTCATTTATTTACTCATTTATTTACTTATTTACTTACTCATTTTTTTACTCATTTATTTACTCATTTATTTACTCATTTATTAACTCATTTATTTACTCATTTATTTACTCATTTATTTACTCATTTATTTACTCATTTACTCATTTATTTAATCATTTATTTACTCATGTATTTACTCATTTATTTACTCATTTCTTTACTCATTTACTCATTTATTTACTCATTTATTTACTCATTTAATCATTTATTTACTCTTTTATTTATTCATTTATTTACTCATTTATTTACTCATTTACTCATTTATTTACTCATTTACTCACTTATTTACTCATTTATTTACTCATTTACTCATTTATTTACTCATTTATTTACTCATTTATTTACTCACTTACTCATTTATTAATTTATATACTCATTTACTCATTTACTCATTAATTTACTCATTTATTTACTCATTTACTCATTTCTTTACTCATTTATTTACTCATTTATATACTCAGTTATTTACTCATTTATTTACTCATTTACTCATTTATTTACTCATTTATTTACTCATTTAATTACTCATTTACTCACTTACTCATTAATTTTCTCATTTATTTACTCATTTACTCATTAACTCATTTATTTACTCATTTATTTACTCATTTACTCACTCAGTTATTTACTCATTTATTTACTCATTTATTTACTCATTTATTTACTCATTTATTTACTCATTTATTTACTTATTTACTTACTCATTTTTTTACTCATTTATTTACTCATTTATTTACTCATTTATTAACTCATTTATTTACTCATTTATTTACTCATTTATTTACTCATTTATTTACTCATTTACTCATTTATTTACTCATTTACTCATTTATTTACTCATTAATTGATTTATATTTTAACACCTATTTATATATCTATTAATTTATTTCCTTATTACTTTACCTACGTCTGGATATGAACGCCGCCTCCCTTTATATCGGCGGCAAGTTGCTAAGCAACTAGAGTCCCATTCGGTCATGGACACCAGCTATAATGAAGCGCGCAGATAGCGGTTAGCTCAATCACTGTAAGAGACTACACAACTGTTTGTTTGGACTTACTTACTCATCGATTTACTCATTTATTTACTCATTTATTTACTTATTCGTTTACTTACTGATGTATTTATACTCCTATCTATTCATTTATTAACTCCTTTATTCACTTATTTCTTTACTTACTCATTCATTAACTTTGTTATTCATCATTCATGAACTTTTTTATTTACGTATTTATTTACATACTTGTATTAAAACTCTCATTCATTTATTTACTCATTATTTACATTTCCATTTACTTACTTTAATTTAAACTCTCATTCATTTATTTACTCATAATTTACATATCCATTTACTTACTTTAATTTAAACTCTCTCATTTATTTTTACTCCTTATTTACTTATTCTTTTATCCTCGGTAAAACACGTTCACAACCATTAGTTCATCACTAGTTCACTTTGATTATTTGAAAGCTTGCCTAGAAAGCATTCGTCTCCCTAAACCACTTAGTCCCACTAGAGTTAATTGTTCAACACTATTGCCTTCTTTCGGACATGCAAATGAACGTTTGGTTGACAATTATGGCTTTGTTATCGATGCTAAATCAAATTCTTAGGAGACTCCACAACCAGCACACTACTTTTAACAACAAATATCCCACCCAGTTCTCCATTACTTACTACGAGTATCTCACCTTCTCACCAACCAATCCTATCCGCCTACTCGTTCTCATCACAAACCAGACTGATATATGGCACTATCGTCTCTTACTAGAATATATAGGACGTGTTTTTCCAAAGGAGGGGCTTATGTAACCAACATAATTAATCGTGAATAACAACTATTGCATCATGCACACGCAAAGTCAAATATCATTTTAATTATATTTATGTATCATGTCACGTGAAACAGGTAGTGTCATGCGGCAAGTTTCAAGTAAGTTATTGAAGTGAGAAGTCGTGTTGACAAGCGATACATACAGTTATTTATGTGCAGCTTATTTACATATTTATATTAAACTCTTATTTATTTACTCATTATTTACTTATTTATTCACTTACATAATATACTTAAATTCTCTTATACATTCACTCTTTTATTAACTTATTCTTTTACTTATACTTAAATCGTATTATTTATTTACAATTTACTCTTTATTTAATCACTATTTTTCTTAATTATTATATGTTTTAATTATTACTGATCAGTTATTTTTATCTTGTATAATATCTTACCTGGTGATCCTATAAAGTTCGATATATTATTGCTATATAAAACAATCAAATTAGCTGTAAATGAAATCATGAAAGCTCTAACATTTTGTGAGACTTGCTCTCCGTTTCTAGCGTCTGGATATGAACGCCGCCTCCCTTTATATGGGCCGCAAATTGCTAAGCAACTAGAGTCCCATTCGTAATGTACGCCAGCTATAATTAAGCGGCAATACGTTGATAGCTGAATCACTGTAAGAGACTACACAACTGTTTATTGGTACTTACTTGCGCTAGGAGAGCAGCTTAGTGATTTACAACTGCACCTAGATGTAATCGGGTCTCATCTATGTATATTACTTGCAAGCATGAAAATTGATTTTTTCAAGTAAAGTGTGTATAGCTACATACATCACAACAACAGAGCAATAATGGAGCACAAATAGCCAGAAATATTGTATTGTGACGAAACGATAAAAAATGTGTGAAAATTGCTAGAAAAAAAAT
>WLWD01002315.1_pt1 | contig 12518 bp, 9 predicted proteins | sample 6712731 | NCBI WGS metagenome assembly WLWD01 (sample SAMN12718690, study PRJNA576275) | sponge metagenome | isolation source: marine sponge | host: Mycale hentscheli | place: New Zealand: South Island, Marlborough, Capsize Point | collected 2014-11-01
CACACATACACCACACATGTGACACACACACATACACCACACACATGACACACACACATACACCACACACGTGACACACACACATATACCACACACGTGACACACACACACATATACCACACACGTGACACACACACATATACCACACATGTGACACACACACATACACCACACATGTGACACACACACATATACCACACATGTGACACACACACATATACCACACACGTGACACACATACACCACACACGTGACACACACACATATACCACACATGTGACACACACACATATACCACACATGTGACACACAGCACATACCCACCACATGTGCCACACACTATACCAAACACGTGACACACACAACACATACACCACACACATTACACACAACACATATACCACACACACCACACACACATAACACACTGTTTTGGTAGTCCCAAAAGCGAAAAGAAAGTTTACCTGCACAACAAAATCCAGTCCTGGACTGCAATTCCCTTCCCTGACAAATAGTAACACACACAAACCTAGGGCAACTAAACTGCTAGACCGAAAATCAATGACGAACTGTATTAATTAATTTTAATACTTTCTTCTATGAGTGTGTTGTGTTGTTTGGGGGGGGGGGGGGTTACTTATACCAATGTAGGTATGGCTCAACCTGTGCCCGTAATAAGAATTTCATTGTATTCTTGTGGTGACATTCATTCTGAATTTTGTTATTCTCGTTTTATTAGAACTTCACTTCTGAATGTTCTATCATGCTGGCAATGTAGTTATTGATAAGCTAAAAGTCCTATTGGTTTTTGTGTAATTCAATCAACACACACACATACACACACGAGCACATAAACGCTGACACACACAGACAAGTGACACACACAGACAAGTCACACACTCTTACAAGAGACGCACACACACACACAAACACACACACACTGGTAGAATGCAAACTACACCCAGAAAGATGCTCGAACAATGTTTAGTTTATAACTCTTATTTTTTTGTTTTGCATGTACTTCTGTTTGATTTCCATTTGTATGACTTCTCCTAACTGCCCTTAAAAATAACAGTAATTTACATGTATCATGAAGCTAGAAGTGTATTGTATATACAAATGTAATGTGCAACTCCTTTTTTTTCAATATTAATTTGAATTGTTTTTTGTCAACGTGACAGATGATATTAATGCTATTTTACATGTTGTGTGTGTATGCAGCCATTTACCATCAATCTGAGGATTCTTGTTGCAGTGTGACTGTTCTAAACCAACATCCTCATTATCTTACCCGCGATTTTCAATGAGACTCGATTTGTTGCTAGGCAACATAATGAACCTACCGCGGGGTTTTCAATTTAGCGCGGGCTCCATTTCCGTGTCACGTAAGGGAAGTTCACAATGGCAATAAAAGGTGGCTGTGTTTAAATGGCGCTTGGCCCTTTAATAACAAGTTTAGCCTCTCAAATTTTGTGTCAGTGTAACCAAAAGGTAGAAGAATCCAATGAGCCAAAAAAAAAGGAAAAACTTGAAAAAAATTTCCACGTGTTTTTACATACACGGCCTGTACTGTACAAGTTTGATTTTACATTATTGGTCCCTTTTCCCAAGTACTGCCACCACTAGTTAGTCTAGTTAGGATTTTACTAGATGTGGTAACAGAATAGCATAGTAAAGTTAAATAATGTTTTTATTGATAGCATTAGTACGGCCCAAACTAGCATATGTTACCGTAGATTCTGGTTGTTGAGCGTCCTTTCTTTGTTAAGCGTTGCTGCTTGCGCCTGTTTTCTTCCAGGATTTTAGCACTTTTTACTTTCCGTCTACTGCTACCTGGCTCTCCGCTCAAGTTTTAAGATACCACTTGCTGTTAGTGGCCATTTTTTATTAAGTACCCATTTCCTTGTGGTTTGGAGTTATAAGCGGGCGCTTAACAACCCAAGTATACAGTATGTAACTAAACTTGTCCAATTGGCTATGCATCTAACCCATCCCCAGTTCCCATAATTCCTTAATTATGTACCAGTTCCTCTATGTTTGGGACCTAATATAAGAACTACAACTCTTTACTCTAATTATATTAATGATTCATCCTATACAAGCATAGTACCCAATAAAGGTGATTACAACGCTCTACATTTCTTATTTTCCTGTTTTATGTTGGAAGCAACAGTTGTTGTTATAAACTTTGCATTGCTACACGCAAGCATAACATAACATTTATAGAAGATATCTCAATGATAACATTTAGTTTTTCCCCAAAACTTTCAGTTACTTTGAAACTAATGTAATATTCAAACAAAGATACTAATTAACAGCAATAATTAATACTGATTACTGAGTTTAATTAAAAATGCGATTAATTTGCCTTAAGCAACCACAACAAAGTACAAGTAAACTCTTTCCAGGAAAAATAATTTCTTCCAAAGCTCCAAGTCATCAATGTTGCCAAGTGCTTAGAAACAAATGTGACTTAAATTTAATGCATCAGCGAACCCTACCATGTTAATAGCATGATTATTGGTTTTTTTATGTTGTTACCTGATGGTGAAATATGATCTGGGCACCAACATACTCTATTGTGGTTTGAAAGAAATTATAGGAATTAATTCCAGCTAAGTGAAAGTATTATACTGACAGAGGAAATGTTTGATATAACAAACTATTACAATCTACAGAGGAAATGAAGTATAATAAAACATTACAAATTAAACATAACAATTTGTACTTGTAATAGCTACAGGAATAATAAACTGTATAATTTTGACTTAATGAAGGAAACAAGGAAATATGAAAGTGCTGTAATCAATCCTAAAATGATTGAAGGCACGGAAAATCATCATGAACAATTCAATCACCATACAATATAATGACATCATTGTTTTTACAAAAAAAAAAGAAAAGAAATATTTTGACTCAAAATATTATCCATCTATTATTTTTACAGAGAGATACTTTTCCAAGTAATATTTGAAAATTCTGAGACATATCGCACAATTAATGACTTCAACGAGGGAGTGGAATTCTCTTTTAGGCGATCTTCCTCGCCAGATCAGTGGATTCCAGTCAGATTCATACACAACAACAACTCCCAAGAGAACAATCAAATATACATTGGAAACAGGAGCAATCTCACCATAAGGGGCTATCAGGTCGAACAGCAAGAAGCCATTCCTACAGACAGTTCATCATCTACTGCAAATGTTTCCATAGAATTGTGTGTTACGGATCCCAATGAGTCGATCCAGTTTCGTTGGTTGCAGTCTAGTAGCGTTGTGAGAAGAGAAACAATTCCAAGAGATGTTTGGATATTAGATAACTTAATAGTGTATAATGTCATCAATGGTACTGTGTGCCAACCTTTGCAAACTGAAGGTTTCGATACAAAATTGAAGTAAGTCATCAGAGGCAGTACAAATATGAATGACTTGTGGTTGCTTTAATGAGTAAAATATTGCCGTTTACCATGTTGTTCTTCTGTATAACACAGAGATTCATTTTATCGACATATATTTGATGTCACACAATGTGTCATCATAAACAGCCAGCATAAATAAATAACGCATATAAATCTTCCAGTGCTTTCATTATGCTGTAATCAATTGATCTATCTATATCAAAAGTGTGTATTAGAAGAAGCATATTTTGTATACCAATATGAATGTTTGTGAGCATGTATGTATGTGTATGCGTTCTGTACGTGCGCTTTCTGTGTGTGTATGCTTGTGTGTGTATTCCTGTTTATAGCCTCACTCAGTGGCCAGACAGCCATATTAGGAATGGAAATGTATCTGACTACAGCATGTGCAGGAAAGGATTGATATTTGGATTACAAAATGAAGATAGAAATGACGATGGTGGTGGTATTGCTTCAAGATCTTTGCTTACCAACTTCTATAGCTTTCCTGTTTCCACATGTATAAACTCTACCTACTTGCCCACATTAGAATCCTATTTTTCTACTGATGTATGTTCTATGCCACCGTCTATGGATACAGTGTCAACAGCAAGAGAAATGATTACCACACCTAATTCTCTCACACCTTTAGATACTTCAGAAGTTGTGCCATTAAATGACAAATTACTTGTAGAAAAAGAAGAGGAAAGGGTCATCAGAGAAGTATGTTCAAATGTTTTTTTTTAGTTTTAGTTTAATAAGAGCATTGCTTTGCTGATGCAACTTGCTGAAATATTTGGCGAGCGAGCGTAGCGAGCGAGACACTTACAGGGGTAACACAATCGAAAATCGGGGATGTTTGTTTATTTATTTATTTATTTATTTATATATATGGACGTACGTATGTCATTTTGTACTTTGACCCTCGCGTTTTTGTGTTAGTTATGTGTTCGACCCCGTCCCAAATTGCACTAAACAGAATCCTATGGTTTATCGATCAGTACCCGTATCACCCTAGAAATTGATTTGTTTACCCGTTTTGAATTCTTTTGCGGGTGCAGTTAAACCTTTAAAACTTAAGGGACTTCCATTTCTATTCGAGTTAGTGGCGGTGGTAAGTCAATGCGCTCTTTGTCATGGTTATAAGCCGTGCGGAACAGTATTTACTTGAAAATACATTGTCCACTAGACTACTGCGAAGGTAAGTCTGTGTAGGTGCATGTCCAGTTGTGTCAAAGCATTGTGTCTTATAACCACTACTTAGCTAATGAATATCACAAAGTAAACTTTTAAATAAAGTGTATTGTTTTGTTGTTGTTTTTTTCCTTCCAAGCAGTTGCAGAGAGTTGTTATTATGGCACTGAAATCCCTTTACCGTGTATGTGAAAATTAAAAACTGGACCTTATTTTCAGTAGCTTCAGTGTTAGAAGTCAAAATCATATAAAAATAGTATAGTTTTTAGGCTCGCTCGCCATTTGTGCTCAAGCACATCACTAGTAGTAGTAAATATTACTAAGGAAGTAACAATAATAACACCAAACAATAGCAACACTACTATTACACAAATCATATATGTACTTTATAATTATTCATGCTTTCAGGTCATTACATAATGATGTGGTTTATTAATATAATTATACTTTTAGTAATGGATGACGAAAAATTACTGAGATTTTTAAAGAACAGGTAAAACTGTTTGTACATTTAAAGACATTTTGAGGTACTAATGAGTTTTATATACTATGTAAGATTTATAAAAAAAACTTATACATAGCTAGAGTGAATAAGTAAAAATTCAATTGAAACAGGCACTAAAATTCTAAGATAATTTATCCCTGATGTTTGGCACCTTATTCATCGCTTCACATTTTTAGAGAAAAATTTAGTTGTTGATGGATAGGCATCATGCTATCATTTCGTTGATTTGTATCTAGTAATGTAACTAATTAATCAATTAAATGCACCATAAATCATGAGGCTTATTCAAGTTATTTTTACATTTACACTATAAACTTGAGGAGCTTTAAGTGATTGTAAGTATCACATCCAGTATTAAGGACAAACCAAAAATCTTATATGTTGGTCAAGATAGAGCCAAGAAAGTCAATGGAGTTTAGCTTACAGTAGAACATTGCGTTTGTCTATGCTTGTTTTCATTATTATAATGTGATACTTTATTATCAATTAATTATGTACTAGAATATAGATGACATAAAATTACTTCTGAGAAATGTGACCGACCTTGCAGATTCTGATCCAGTCTTGTCAACTTATCGTTATGGGTTAATTATAAGGACCCTGAATGCCTCATCATTTTCAGATTCATTATTGAAGGTAAACAAGTTTAATATAAAAAAATTCAAAAAATCAATTGCAAATAACTACACAATAGACAATGCCAAATGTCATGTAACTTGAACTTTGTGAGCATTTTATTAGTCCAAGTTACAAGAATTCATAGAATTTTATAGTTTATGTTTATTGAAAATAATTAAAATTATGCAATCTGATATAATTGAAATTATTAGGATTACCAGATAATCTGTGGAGTAAGCATACTACACTTTTCCTTTCACGATTATACAATTATTATTTAATTGAATTAATACGGATGTGTTTCCAAAGTATAAATCATTTCCAGTCAAATTAAATGAGAATATTATCATTAAATTAAAGATTAATTAGTACACAATAATATGGTTAGGATCAATCAGCCAATCAGGTATTTTACACTTGTACCACTTTCAATATAATATAGCCCTTTACTCCAGAAATGTGGCATGCAAATAATGGAATAGGAGAGTTAAATGATATTCATGGTATTATAAGCTAATGATAAAAATATTTAATTTTCTTGGACTAACTTATTATTTCAATTGTTAAATGCAATAATGATTTTAATGTAGGTAGTTGTAGCAGCTGGAAATACTATTTTACAGTCTGATAATCAAGTGAGTATTATGGATTAGTACATGTACTTAAAAGCATAAATACCACTGGTAAGCAACTTTAAAACTTTATCTGATTTTATGACTTGTTGGATCTTCCGATTCAATGGCGAGTAATCTAGTTTGTTTATAGCTGAGTCATCATCAATGGTCTAATACTATACTTGTTACATTAAATGGTCCAAAAATCCTGAATAGTTATCTGTCATTAACAATGAAAATGGTGCATGTAAATGCTGTCTTCCTAAGAGAGTAAGCTAAACATTCGAACGACACTCATCGATAAACATGAAACTGAAATTCCAGCACTCGGTTAACTTAGCAGCATAAAGGAAAACTACCGCATACTTCAAGAAATTATTAGCTGTAGTAATGACTTGATGATAAGAAACATTGCTCACCAAAGCTTGTGCCAACATGAAGCTGATAGTGTTGTATTCTCTCAAAAATTAGCACATTAAAAGGTCTTAAGTCATCATCCTGTGTCAGTTCATAGCCCTAATCAATGGTTAATTGTAATTTCTAAATTCAGAGTGTGACAGACCAACAGACAGACAAACCGACAAACAGGCTGCAGGGCTTCATAAAGAGGGGGGGTGGCCCTGGAATCCCCCCCCCCCCAGAGAAAGTTCCCCCCCCAAGAAATCTGAATTTTTTAATTATAATTATAAATGGTAATTCAGAGCAAAAAATATTATTAAAAAATGTAAACCAAAGCTCAATTCTTCTATTTTTTTGTTTGAAAATCTGTAGAACTTCATCAAAGTTAACAGCCGAAAGTTCAGGGCCTCAATGGCAATTCTTACGAGCTGACGAAGGCTTTAGTCAGTGATACTGCTGCGTATACGGGTCTTAATGAGCTTCATATGTAGCTGGAAGATCTTTCAACTGATGCTGTTCCAAGGAAGGATGAGGATTGTATTCAAAAGTTTAAATGTTTCTGAAAAAATACCTGTATACCTCTGAAGTTTAACAGTGGACAAAGCAGCTCATTTTACCATTAACCCCATCCAAATTTGAGGACCCGCACCCTCCCCTCTCTGTGGCCTATTTAACCACACACTATCCTAAGTAGGAATAAAAAAGTTTTCCCCCCCCCAGAAAAAAATACCGTATGAAGCCCTGGGTAGCTAGTCCAGTGGACAAACATAGGGTTAATAACATTAGTTTAATTAGTGAATCCAGCCCAGATGTTGTGGAAATTGCTTCAAAGTGGGTTGTCAATACATCTTATGACAAACACTTTCAATTTCAAAGAAAGAATAAAATGTTACATTAACTAAGCAAAGTCAAAGTGTAAAAGTCATAGTGAAAATACAATGGAATTATAAAAAGTTTATATTTGATTTAGTTCAATCTAATTGTTCTATATAATTTTATTCCTTTCTATAAAGTTCCTAAGCAATGTCTGTCAGGTCTGTTGATGACAATTAACAACATTTAACCATAGAAGCTGGAGACCACACTGGTATGCCACAACAACAGCTGTAAATACCAACTGAGTTCGGTAGTTGGTACAAGCCATTGTGATAAGCAATTTATTTGTATTGGTTTGCAAATTGAATGGCCAATGAGTTTAATGGGGATACACATACAAGGTGTAATATATCATTATGAAGTGTGCTGCCTTGTGACCCCCAAGCACTGAATCTTGGGGGGGGGGGGGGGGGGGGGGGGAGGAAGGGAGCAGTGCTGCCCTGCTTTCACCCCACCCCACTTCCCACTTCCAGCCTCCCTCTTAGTAGTTTACTGACTCTCATGTAATCTTTGTTTTATGTGTACCAAAGCTTCCTAAATCTTTCAATCTAAAATGTTTTAACTGTAACCATTATTTAAAAATTTTGCAAATAATAATAGCATGACTGGTATGAATCTATTACAGGTGAATAATATATCAAGGATAGTCGGTACAACCATATTTCTACTATATGACCATTTGATGTTCAACTTTATTCCTTCTAGCAAGTTATTTAAAACATTGAATACAGGTATTTGTTATAATGTATAATGTATGTAAAAACTATTTTTAATGTTTTTAATTAACCTTTGTATAACCCATAGTGAGGCATGTTCCAATTGCTTGTGTTTGCAGTTTTTAAAACCTTGGAGATCAACAAGAATGAAATTAAATCAGATGTTAAAGCTGTTGGAAACTCATCCACAAATCATCCATCCCCTTCACTATCTCTTCCAGCAGAATTATTTGACAGACTTTACAATGATGATAATGTAAACATTGCGTCTGCACTTTATGATGTGTCTCCTATTCCACCCAATGAACTAGTCCTTAAGTAAGTTGGAAGTGCAATTTAAAATTAAGTTTTAGTGATAATAAACTATCTACATAATAATCTATATAATAATAAGCTTTCTGTCAGTAAAAGTGACGGTTTGTGTATTCACGAATACTTCATGAGCTGAGCAGGGTTGTTAAAGCATTGTTAAAATAGGTCGGTAAAGCATCATCAGTAATAACACCACCAATTATGTTAGTAAATAAAGCTCAGCCAGGTTGGTATATAGTCATCAGTAATGGTAATGATGGTAGAGTGTGTGGCTCAAAAAAAATAAGAGAGAAAATAAGCAGACTGATGTAATTAAACCAAGTAGTAGAATGAAAATAAAATCTTATGCTACTAAATTTGCAAAGATTAGTACATCAAGTGCCTGTGTGGCAGGGTAGCTACTTGACATTGACCAGATGCACGTGGTGCTTAATATATAGTGCTAAACGCCGGGAAGAAAATGGGTACTTTAAAAACTAACAACCCACATTTACAGTATGCTAATTTAAATGCAACTAACTAGTGATGTGCTTGAGCACAAAGGGCGAGCGAACCTGTGCACAAACAGAACACTTCAAAAGTATCTATCAATCAAATTCTAATGTATAAGTATAACCGTTGTGACCAATATATATACTTTAGCTAACACATACAGAACTAGTTTCTTACCTCAGTTCCCCAAGCTATTTTCTGTAGTCTCTGGCTATCTGAAATACCAGTAGCTTTTGATAACAAACACTCGCAACTACTAAAATGACCGAGTTTTTTTTTTTAAATTATGTTTGGTAAAGGGTTTCAATACCATAGTAACCATTTGCCTTAACATTTTGCAACTTAAAAAACAAACAAGATATTCTAAAGAATTATAGTAAGTTTTTAAGACCTAAGTGGGTCTTGTGTCATTCAGAAACAACCTAATACAAAGGGGTAAACAATTAATTTCCTTGAATGATATGGAATTGCTAAACCGAAATATTCTGTTTAGTGAGGTATGGGAAGGGGTAGACTATGAAGCAAACTGCAAGGGTCGAAGTACAAAATAACATACGTACATCAACACACATATATAAACAAACAAATATCCCCGATTTTCAATTGTGTTACCCCTGATAGTGTCTAGCTCACTTCGTTCACTCGCCAACTAATAACAATTTTATATTTTTTGGATTATATGAACTTTTTTTTTTATTGAAATATTAATATATAGACTTGGTATGATCTTATTAAGTAGATATTGCAAAAAGCAGGCTATTAGGTGAACTTACAGCTAGTTGGTACTAAAGTAATAATGATTATTTTGAATGTACTTGAGCCCAAAGGGTGAGCGAGCCAGTGCACAAACAAAACACTTCAAAAGAATCTATCAATCTGGTATGGCTAAGTATGTCCATTGTGACCATTATATATGCTAGCTAACAAATATAAAACCACTTTCTTACCTCTATTTCCCAAGTACTGGTATTTTCTGTAGTCTCTAATATATGTCGTTCTGACTATCTCAATTACCAGTATCTTTTCACAACAAGCACTCACAGCTACCAAAAAAGGCCTATTTTTTAATTGTGTCTGGTATAAAGGGTTTCAATATCATAGTAACTATTTCCATAAAATTTTGGGATTAAAAAAACAAGAAGTTCTAAAGAAAATGACATAATAATGTCCACACATAATATAAACAAATATCCCTGATTTTCAATTGTCTTACCCCTGAGAATGTCTCGCTGGCTTCGCTCGCTCGCCAATTACCACAACAATTTATATAGTATTAATAATCTAATAGAAGAAAAATGTATTGCTTTAATAACTTTAGTCATAAAATACAAATTTCAAGCATCAATTAATAATATTGATTCCCTGTGAGCACTTCAGGTCTTGATATTGATAAGCTAGCTAGCTACCACTAGCTAGTGTTCTAAATTATCATGATTCTATCATATAACAGTATTGGCTCTGCATATATCATTGCGTCTTCTATTCAATGTGGCACTGGAAGATGTCCTACCAGTAATCTCACTTTACTCCACTCAAAGGTCACCATCACGTTCACTCATCCTCAATCAGTAAAGGTTAATTCAAATCATCATTAGGTGAAATATTTCTTTTAATATTATATTTATTGTTATTTATAGAAAGTGCTTGATAATGGTACAATGGAGACTAAATGTGTGTTCTTGGAAGTACAGGAATCGAAAACGTTAGTTTATGCAAGCATGGAATTTAGACTTTTTGCTAAGTATATAGTGATTAATAAAAATTATGAGGTTATCATTGCAATTTACCCGGTGGACGAAACTAGTTTTAGTTATAACAAATGTATTATGTTTATATTGAACTATTTTTACCACTTTCATATGTTCATGAAGTTCCATTTTGAAAATTGGTGACTGGTCTACCAGAGGATGTTCCAGGAACGATGCCTTGTCCTCCACCTCCATGACTGTCTGTGAATGTAATCATCTCACTCACTTTGCCATCTTGCTCAGCCCCAAACCTCCTGTGAATACTCAACCAGTCAGTATTACCCTAAGCTTGATGCTCATTGGCTACATTGGCGTGACAATATCGGTGATAAGCATGACTGTCACTATAATTATATTCATCTACTTGAACTGTCAGTGGAAAAGAAGGTGAGAAGAAAACCAGAAAAAATTAATGCTATAATTTAAAATCTATATTAAAAATGAATATTGACTAGTAACTCAGTGGTAATAGCACTCGTGCATTTAGCATGTTGTCCTGCATTTGATCCCTAGTGAAAGGCATTTTTTTTCTAATTATGTTTGCATTATATAAGCCTTTACAAGAGCAAGCATGAATCTAAGAAAAAAATATATAATATAAATCATAACTATGCGGCTATAATTCAATAACTTAATAGCGCCATTAATAAGTCTCATGCACTATCAAATGATGTCACCTGACAATTAATTAAATTGTTCTATAAAATGAATAAAAATGTAATATATAAGTACAAATTAATGTGTATTGCATTCAAATATTCAAAGAGTGTTGGTAGAATACTGAAATCAAACACAACTTAATTAAATTTTACTATATCAATGTTCCCTCAGGCCATTGCTGGTGATAAGAAACTACATCCACATCAACTTGTGTCTCTCCCTCATTATCGCTCAGATAACATTTGTGTCTGGTATCGACCAGACTGGAACTCCTCCCAGTCAGCCACCCACTCACTGCAAAGTCATTGCAGTCCTTTTACACTACTTCTTCCTGTGCACTTTCATGTGGATGCTAATGGAGGGTGTGGCTCTCTATGTGGCACTAATTAAAGTATTTGAAACCCACAGTGTTAAGTATATTATGGGGTACACTGCAGTGGGATATGGAGTACCTCTACTCTACATGGGCATCCTCACACTTCCTATAGGATTCTCATTGTCTAATGGACCACACTACGGATCAATTCAATAGTGAGTTAATAAGGGAGTAAAAAAACTGTATCAGTAATACATTAAGTTTCTTTAAGTCTCATGCACTAATTTTTTCAATCTCTTGCAGATCACTCCAGTTTCTTTATTCTCTTCCAGTCACTTTGTTTTCAATTTCTTCCAGTCATTTAGATAGTTTTTAGACTATTATTCTCTACTAGCCATTCCTACTTATTAACTTTGATGCTTGAACTTTAGTGTATCACTTCAATTCAATCATTAGCAACATCTAAGTATTATAATTATATGTAAGACATATATATATATATATATATGATACTAGCATTTTAATATCTGTTACTTGGTGCTGTACAGCTGTTTCCTGAACTCTAAAAGCCATTTTGTCTGGACCATCATTACTCCTGTTCTTCTTATAATACTTATCAATATTGGCTTCTTTATTATGGCCTCAAGAATCAGTTGGCAGCAATACATGAA
>WLWD01005090.1_pt1 | contig 12512 bp, 7 predicted proteins | sample 6712731 | NCBI WGS metagenome assembly WLWD01 (sample SAMN12718690, study PRJNA576275) | sponge metagenome | isolation source: marine sponge | host: Mycale hentscheli | place: New Zealand: South Island, Marlborough, Capsize Point | collected 2014-11-01
AGAGACAACTATGATAGCAGTGAACTAGGAGAGTGGCAGCCTGACATCAACCAGTGGACACACCCCTTCCCTCCTATGTCTACACCTCGCTATGTGCCTTCAGCTACTTCATATAAACATTGGCTGGTGGTGGCTGGTGGTTACCATAGAGTTTGTTTACAAACTGTTGAGGTACTTGGTGTATCCAACATGCAGTGGTCCACTGGACCATCTACACCAACACCATGGGTGGTGATGAAGTCTACTACAATAGCAGATTCCTGGTACCTCATGGGGGGATTGTATAGGAATTCGTTGCAGTTTCAGAGCAGTCCTGATGTCTATAGTGTATCTCTGGAGGCTCTTGTTTCACACTCCTCATCAGACAGTTCCAACATATGGAACAAACTACCTTCACTCAACTGTACACGATCCTGTCCACTCAACATTGGAGGATCTCTACTGGCAGTCGGTGGTTGGGTCGAGAAGAGTGAGAAGTCAGTGTCCACCATCCAGCGCTATGTCCCTGAGACTGATACCTGGGTCCAGGCTGGACAACTACGACATGCAGTACGTGCCTGTATCTGTATCATGGCATCAGACAAGGTCCATGTTATGGGTGGAAATGATGGGTATAGCAGACTTAAGAAACTGTTTACTTCTACTATTCACTAATTTATTAATATCTTTGTTTTTATGGAATTTTTTTGTATGAGTTAGCTATTATAATTTTAATAATGGTTTCCATGGTTACTGTTTATATTTTTTCAAAATAATAAAAAGTATATCATTGTTATTGAATTATTGCAGAAGTTAGTTACAATGTATGCAGTGGGTGTAACTGAGTAGCTAATTTTAAATTTCTCCATGTTTTAATTTATACTTACAAGAAATATAGTTTAGAAAATACTTTAGGCATTCTTTTTTACCGCCTTTGTGAAGCTCTGACAAATTCTGATGCTACAGCCTGGCACCTTATTTGAGTAGTTTCTAAATCCTGCAAATTTCCATAGTACCACACTCACACTATTTTTAGAACTGAAGGATGTGCTACAACTGTACTACAGTGATAGAACTGAATTAATGAGTATACAGAATATTGTCCACTCATCTTGCCCCAGTAAACCTTGAACCAAGGCATCATTAACAATGAGAATGCAGGAGGAATATAGCGAATATGAGTGTGTTTAAAATCAAGCCTCTTTTTTATTTTTGTAATTCTTTCATGTAAAAGGATACAAATTGTGTTTATGTGCATACAAGAGTAATAAAACATCAGTTGGTATGGTGTGGTAGCATTGAGCTGGTGTAAGGCGTCCAGGTCATAAACGATTAATCAAGTGACAATTGAAGGACCAGCTATCGAACACACTACTCTATTCTGGCCTAGCTATCACCTAAGAACTAAGCTATGCACCAGACAGCACTTCTGTCACTACTAAAGCTCAGTCTATCTAGACACAATGCAACTGACTAACTACTACGATGACTAGAACACTAACTGAACTAAGTAGCAAGACAGAGATCTCTACTAGCGAGGGAGCAGAGATCTTGCACTAGAACTATTACTGTACAAGGACAGCTAGGAGAGAGAGAAGATAACTTTGACTTTCACAACTGTAATAATACTAACATTAAGAACTACATTACAAGAGTATATGAAGGGAGTGACTAGAACCAAATTAAACAGTGGGTTTGTATGAGGTAAGTTGAGAATGGAATACATGGGAAAGAACAAGATGGTGAATGTCTAAGTGTATAATTGAAGTGGTGGAACTCAGAAGGGCTAATTATAGGGATGTGACAATTGTCTACCTAGTCCATAAATCTGGTCTTGCCTAAACACTCAGCTGTAGTATAAGCTAAAGCAAACTGTCTACAAACTCTATAAGCTATATAATGATTAATTGAAACGTGAACCTCAGAGTAAAGGATACAAATTGTGTTATAATATGCATACAAGAGTAGTAATATAACAGTTGGTGTGGTGTGGTACCATAAAATTTTAAAATGTAAATGTTATCTCTCTTTCTTTGCCAGACTAGGGGGGCTGGACAATTCTAGTTTGGTTTACATTATTAATTGGGTACAAATTAATCAGAATGCTTACAGAAATGGAAAACACAACAGCAGTGTATTGATTAGAAAGTGAAATAAAAAACTGCAACACATTGCGTATTTCTTTGCTGTTGTTGTTTAAGTCTCATTGGTCTTACTTTGGGTCTTACTCTTTGAGCTTCATCATACCATTTATGGAACTCTGTTTTCGCTTTAACTCTCTAAGTTTGTTTGATGGGTGCTACTCACTGAGACTCTGGTGGGGCTTAGAGAGATGGTTACTCCTTGTATTTCCACACTCCAGGGCATGCTGCCCACAACCCAAGTGATAACAGTTTAATATTGCCTTCACTCTGTGCCTAGCAACAGAGCTACACATAAAACAAAAAAATGCTATGTTCAGACGTCTGCACTATGTTTATTTTTTGCTGCTCTCTCTCTCTGTAGCAGTTGCAACCTCACACGTAATTTAATCCGAAAATGTTTCATAGACCAACAATGAAATGCATGGAAAAAAGAAATATTTTTTATAAGCTAGACAAAGTATGTGCAGTCAGATATATGTTTGCATATTACTTATTAGTTTCAATAAAATTGTTTCTAGTGAGTCTGGAGCTAAGCCAATGATCAAACTCACATCAGTCTTTTATGATCATCAGTCAGTATTGACAATCGCAGAAAATATGACAATACATAGATTGGCTATTTCGAATTATGTGAAATGCAATCAGCATAGCTTATAGACTCCAACTTTTTTCTAATCAACTTCAGAAACCATCCTCCCACCCCCACCTCCAATACTCAACCAATACAGTTTTAGCAACAAAAAAATTATGGCTGACATACTGTAGCTAATCGTGAATGGTTGACAAGGTTACTAATGTTTTGTTCTACGATGTCTAGGTGACAGTCAGATAATGTCACAGCCATGACCACATTTTTGTAGCTATGCAATGGTACCATCATCATAGTCATTGTGGGCCTCCCTCGGTGAAGCTCATGAGTTCCTCAGTTCAGGCTCACACAATGGTGACAGCAATTAAGCTGCTGCCACCAGAATCAGTATGCTTCCCCCCTTGACATCCCTCCCTCGAAAGGTGGACTCAGGATTAAACTAGTTTCATCTAAAGGAGATCAGACGGCACGAATGGCAACTGAGAAAATGACTGACTGCACACACAAAACACGAAGTCTTATATGCACTGCCCGTACAACACAACAATGAACAACAGTCATGGGACCAATAGACACTTCTCTTGTTGACAAGATGTACACACACACATACACACACAGGTGACATGACTTTAAAAATTAACGACGTCCCATAACCGAAAATACATGTAACTGAATCCAAAACAAGCACCACCATGCAAACACACATACATAGACTATAATGTTCAATTAATAGTTCCTGGAATGTGGGAGGCCCCACCAATTTAGTTGGGATGTCGTCCCACAGTCATCTACTTTTTGTTGTGGTCCATTGATACACATTGAATGTTGTGTATTTTATGTCCATGTTTGTGTAAAAAGATCAGTCTTACCTCTGGGCTACTAAAAGTGAACAAAGTAAGACCGAAGAGTGCTATGCTACTGTAGTAAAGTGATAACAGTATGGCAATATTGCTCAGAATTAAAAATATTGGTGGGCCAATGTTAGAGCATATCATTGCTAGGCTGTATTTGTCCCCCCTGAATCTAGTTTTCCCCCTAATTATTAATTAATATTATGATCTTCATGGTTATATTTGCCACAAAATTATTATCATATTATGGAAATGAAAAATACTACTGAAATTTCAAAAATCTTGATTAAAATCCTCTCATTTTTGGTTCTAAACACACTCTACCATCATTATTGTAAAGAGGAAAATATTGAAAGCTGTTGATTGCTTAAACGTGTTAGTAAAGGTAATTATATTAACACTCTCTAGAATATTGGTGGATTCATGAAGTATTTTAGATTGTCAGTTTTTAAATATACAATATTTGGATGTTGTAACTGAAGTCAAAGTGTACCGGTACATTTAGTTTGGAGTCACTATGTTCTAATGCCAAGTTTTGTAGAGGCTGCTGACAATGAAGGTGATGCATCTGAACTATCTTGATTAAACAACTGCTAGTCTTCCCAAAAGAGAGGACAAACTGGAAAGTAGGATAAGCAAGTCACTGGTTCCTACCATATTGGTGAGGATATAACTTCTACATTTCTTAGTTTTGAATCGGTGCTAGTTACCAGGAGAAGTTGATAGGTTTAACTGGATCACTTTGCTGGAATGTGTTTTTAAGGGCAAGTATTTTGGATGGGTACTACTATAGTAATTTAGATTGTTGTGCTGGTGATTAAGCATTGAAAAAACACCCATTTATTGAATGCAGGTGATTTTAACATACACGGTTGTCTAATGTGTTTTTGTCTAGCTGTAGGCCACTTAGATCTATGAGTGCTTCTCAATGGTCTAGTATGATAGCTCATCATATTTGTTACAAATGTTTACTATTTAATTCTTATCCGTTATCTAGCCATAAAGACTTTGCTACTGCTATTGCTGATGCTGGTGTTCTGGCATCTCTGTCTAGAGATGGACATGCTTTTGTTTTCAGGTCAGACATGAAAAATGCTCAAGACTTGCTCACTACCTGTGCTACATATAATGCAAAACTAGAAAATTCTGATAATATATTCCCATCCAATCATGACTATAGTTACAGCTGTAAATATTCTGCTTATGATCAACCACACGCAACCATTCCCATGGAAATGATAAGAGTTTTAAGTTCCCTAAACCAACTGAAAGACACAAACATCCTGATTTATCAACTATCAACTAATTAACTGTTGCCTGCCACTAGTGTAGAAAGCTATGGGACATTATGCTGACAAGTGTTCTGAACATAATTCTCAGTCTGATAAGCAATCTCCTGATTCTACATCATCTAGTTCTTAAATTATGTCTAATCTCAATCAACCCCATTGCCTAATAAAGAAACTAACTGTAAAAAATATGTGTTGTAAATGATGATGTGTGTACTAATGTGTCTGACGAGAGTAGCTTTGCAGTTCTGTCTGAGTGTTTAAACTTGGTTAATGGAGAACCTAAAGAGATTGACTTTACTTTGAGGGGTAATGTGAATGATATTGATATCGTGCTACAATGAAGCACCACATCCTCACCACTACTAAACACTACCAAGCTATAACAATATTATTATAATCTCAGACATAAAGAACACGCAATCTATTAGCTATTTTAATCAGGTATCAATATAGCTTGAGCAATGAAAATGGTACATGGAAACGCTGTCTTCATATGAGAATAAGCTGAAATCATATTATACATTTTCAATGCGAAACTTCACTTCTTTCAACTCAATTAATCACCGCGACACTTCACTTCTTTCAACTCAATTAATATCCCGAAATTGAAAAAAATAGCACAAGCAAAGGTCTTAGATCTTTGTTCTGTGTAATTTACTACCTAAATTAATGGTTATTTATCAGTAATATCCAAAATATGAGCAAGACAGACAGACAGAATGACAGATAGACAGGACGACTACTATAACGCTCTCATCGCTTGTGTACTGAGGGTTAACTAGATTGTGGTGCTAAAGTGTCATTGATATCTTCTGACTTTGTTAAAGAGACTGATCGAATTGTATGTTATTGATCAGTGAAAGGAATAGATTATATTTCTTGTCATGTACCATCATATTGTCTTTGTCTCACTGCACCAATAATTATTAGTTTCAATACCAAATCTAAAATATGAAGATATCACACGAGAAGATTTTTATTCAGCTGCAACAAAGCGATGAGTCTCAAAAACGTGTGAGATTGTGTAAAATTTGATTGTTGTGACTGGTGTGCTTATGTGTTTGGCATCGACTAATGGTAAAGTGTCTCATGCAGTTTTGGTTCCGAAATGCTTACATGAACATGTTTTACGCTTAGCTCGCGATAGTTCAGGTCATTATGGTGTAATCACAACTTGTTCATTAATAAACTTTAACTTTACCTGGCCATCGCTGTATGCTGATAATCAGTCATATATAAAAAATGTGCTTATAAAAATGATTGTGCGAGGAAAGCTCCTCTGTGTAAACCTGACATCCTAAGTGTGGTTTCTGTTACCGGTTAACTAAAATGCTAAGTGTCTTGCATAACAAGGATGGTACGATTAAAGCTCCTCTATGCAAACCTAAAATCCTGGTTGAGCGGTGTGATATCTAACTGTCAACATTGTGGATTGACTTCCTAAATTAAAGTGTGCTTTCTGTTACCTGTTATCTGCCATGGATTTGTTTACAAGCTTTCTTTTTGCTATTACTATGTGAGTTTACACAGCCCAAGAAACTGCACAATGTTTATTAGCTGAATTCTATTATGGTGTTCCCAAAGCAGTACTTTTTGATCAAGGATTAATTTTTCTGTCAAAAGTGCTCTCATTTTTGTATGAAAGATTTGCAGTTATGAAGATTTGTACTAACCCATACAATCATGAAACTAATGGCCAACTGGAGAGGTTTCACTCATCTTAGAAGTCTGTCACGATCTGTATGTCTGATAAGAAAGATAGACCAGCTGTTTTTTACATAGTGTTGTATTCCTTTAGAAATTTGACTCATTCTATAGGCATGGTCATACACCATATGAACTTTGTTAAACCATCACTTCTGTCTTCTCTTAAGTCCTTTTGGTTGTCATTTGAAAGTGAATCTGTAAACTTGTATAGTTTTACCTATAAGTTAGACTCCTTAACTCTTGTACACTTCAGTCTCTTAAACAAGGATTGAAAGATAATGTAGTTTGCCAAGAGAGTTGTGCATGAGAGTGCTATTTTGAGAGATTGTAGTGTAGGCCAGCTTAAAGATGGACTATATCAGCAATATAGATATAGTATACTATATTTAGTAAATATACTATATTTTCTATATTTTTTTGCCGTGATCATACCGCTAGGGACATGAACAAGAGATAACTGTTAAGCTATACTTGAAGATGAGCTCTACTACTCTTGAGCAAGCTTTCTTTTTGTTCAATCTTGCTATATTTAGTTGGGCGGTGAGTGAGCAAGTGACTGAGGATGTTGCTGGTGTTGCTTCATCTTGCTGTATAAAACACTTCTTACACAGTGTTCACCTTAAAGAATCCTTGCCTTTAGGATTTCCATGGCCATCAGGAGAATAGAAGAACTTGGTAGAAATTTAGCACCAGGCATTGTTGAGACTTGACCAACTCAGCATTGTTGAAAACCAACTTGGTTGAGCTTGATGTTACTTTTAAACTTACAGTGCTATATATTTGTAAATGGTCTAGTGCTAATGGTGAAACTACAACGCCTGGAATGTAGCTAGAATATCCAATCCAGCTACATGTATACTATATAGCTCAGTCCAAGGGGGGTGTCTATTATAGAAACCAATATGACATCATAAATGTCGAATGCTTTTGTAGCTGTGGTATTGATGTGTTTTGTAATAGTAGCAATTTTGAACATGTGGTTTTTGAAACACTGCTCTCTATGATCATTGAAATACATAATATTTCAAGAAAGATCCATTCACAAGAAATGCTCACTGTATCCTTCATCTCTGTTGATCTTGCTCCCTTCAGTTTTAATGTACCATGATTCCAAATAACAACGAGGATATACAGATTATTGCCCTAAGTTTAAAGTAGCCTAGTGAAACATACTAACAAAACCAAATAGCTAACCCTCAGGACTCATGGTTGCCACCAAGTGCTTTAACGTGTACCACCATTAGGCTTTCACTTGTTATAGTAACTATTTATTATTATTTTTTAATCATTACCACTGATGAAGGCTACAGTCCGTAGCTGAAACGTTTGGTGTTTTAACTTTTTGTGTTTATAGGTCAGTGATTCTCTCTAAATATAATATATGTCTACAATACCTGATCACATAGGATTTTACGGAATAATCTTGTCCATCCATTAATAATTAGAGTGGAAATGTCCATGTCCAGTTCAGAGATAGCCATGAATCTCAGGTAAGTTGATGCTACTACTGGTCTCTTAAGCAAATAAAAGCTTTTGTATCCATCACTCTGCTCTATTTTTCTATCTCAGTTTTGGATTTCCTATCAGATTCACACAGTGATGCAAATGTCATGGACTTGTTTTTATGGGGGATCACAACCAGTGGAGAAGAAAGGGGGGCTCTGGTGGCTGGAACCCCCCCATATTTTTGGAGCACACTATAACAAGGGGATTTCTCACATGAAAACTTTTGTTAAACCACAAATACGTTCCCTTGAAGCCCTCCTATAGTGAAACATCTTCCTACACTGCTGCTTATAAAGCAGAAGACAATAGTCTTTCTTGCTCTTGGCCTTCAGTGTGTGAACATTTACAAAAAATTGTTTCAATCTCTTCTGCTGATATATTTTTAGTTGCAATATTCTGCAACCTGAGATCCTTTAGTTTTGAATAAGCCAAAAGAAATCAACTGAACATGAGAAAGTGATCATCATCTTGGCAGTCCAGCTTAATTCAACTTTGGTAGATCAAGATCTTCTGTTGTGCTCACACAATAAAGTGCTCTAGTTTCCAAAGCGATATATAGTAATCATAGGTTGTATGACAGTTAGAAATTTCTAGAACATGTGATTTTTCAACCACACACATATGAATTCACTTGCATGGCAGACAATAGCCTCCTCAGAAGCTTTTTTTCCAACTACTTTTTCTCAAATACCTTCAGCATTCAAAAGTGAATAATATTGCCATTCCCCCTATCATTACGTTACACTTTGGGACAACTATACATATTAAGAAACAGTGTGCCCTGCAGAGAAAATTTCACATTTTTAATATCAAATAAAACCTCATAACAAAAACTTCAATTTGAGCTAAATACATGAGAATAGCTTCATTCTACTAGGAGTAATACCTCGTTAAATTTATCATAATCGTTACAAAGCAACGAAAATACACTGTTTTGTTTTAACACCTAATTATCATAATTACTGATAATTTACAAGTTTGGCAGACAGCATATTTGGAATGAGCAGGTCAAATAGATAAAAAAAAAACTGTTTTCCAACTTTTTCCCACAAATGCCTCCAGTATTTTTTTTTATTTACTATTCTTGAAATTTTGACCTGACTACCAGACATCATTCCTACAAACCCACAAAACAACACCAACTCCACACACAGATGCATCAGTAAACAAATAATATTTATCAAACAATACAGAAATAGTGTGTCAAAAGAGTATGATTGCAATTACAATTAATGATTATGTTTGAAGCACCAGTCATGTTAGCTATCTGTCCACTCCAAAGTTTTGAAAAAGTCTTAGCTGTATGCTTGTGAATAATGTTGAATATACAGCAACATAGAACACACACTTGCAGTAGATTCTATAGTTTTCAGTAAGTTTACATGCTCAAACCTTTCCGTAGCAATTCTGTCATTCACTGGTGACAATTTCTCAGTGATAGCATAATGAGCCTTCCAAAATTGCATCAGGACATGTATTATGTCCAGGATTTTTTCTCATCACTAGTTGGCCTAAAGCAGGGCTTTATATACCTACCTTTACAAATACAGGTATTCAGGGGACACCATATGAATATGTTGGTTTTGGAAATAAACTGATATACCACATTTCAAAACAGCTATTTTTCAAACTGCAAGCTGCTGGTTTAGTCCAAGTAATAAACCTCGTTGTTATTTGGAATCATGGTACATTAAAACTGAAGGGAGCAAGATCAACAGAGATGAAGGATACAGTGAGCATTTCCTGTGACTGGATCTTTCTTGAAATATTGTGTATTTCAATGGTCATAGCTGTGTTTCCAAAACCACATGTTCAAAATTGCTACTATTACAAAACACATCAATACCACAGCTACAAAAGCATTCGTCATTTATGATGTCATATTGGTTTCTATTTGGACTGACACAGCTCAGTCAAGTCATTCTGCTTCAACTCTCCTAGCCACTTGAGCTGGAACCTCACTTCATTGCAAAACACATCTCTTCTTTGCATATTGTAACTACTCGACTTTCTATTCATATTACTTAGGGTAAGTGTCATCATCTCAGTCTTCATTTCGATATATAATAACAAAACCTATAATGAACTTCGATTGTCTGGGGTGTTATCTGACTCAACACTCTAGACTAGCATAATAGCGAAACACTAGCGCAGGAAGCAAAATTCCCAGTGCATTGCTCGGTACATTCAAGGGCGAGTTTTATTGCGGATACTGAGTAACCAGCCGCACTTAATTGCGCACTAGACGATTCAGGGAGAAAGGCTTACTTGGAGCGCAATTAGTTAACATTATTTCTATATTTGCGGCACCTATTTTGCCTTACGTTCGGGACAAGAACGCACTGGCGGCGTAGCTGTATAGTAAGCACTATGACATAATACTCTATCGCAAATACAGCACACTCACCAAAGGTACATGAAAGAAATACAAAAATAAAAAAGAGGACCAAACTGTACACAAAATGATAATGTAGCAGATTCATAGTAGAAATTATGAAGATTTAAATGAAATCTATCGCTCCTCTACTATAAGTTAATACGGAATTATGAATCCAGTCTGAGGTCACAGATAACACCACCCAATTGCACAGTAGCTTATTAGCTCAGCAGCACACTTATCAATGCATTGTTGTACCCATGATAGTGGTTACCATGGTATGTGTTGTGCCAGGCTAAGAATTTCCTGTGCTTTGAATAGAGAGTAGTACTTAACTGATGCCAGTGCCAGTGCATGAATACAAACGAACAGCTACCAATAAGGACCACCATCAGTGACTCTTATAAACATTGTCTCTTTAATAATACTTGCCAAACCACCAAATACAGCTGATGAACTTAGAAAGTTGTGTTTATGGATATATAACTATAAAGATACTCTTGTATCACACTAGCAAAAAAAACACAAAAAATAAACAAAAACAAAAAAAACTGAAGATGTATTATAATATGAATTTCAACATTAATAGAATATCACAATGGTCCATGTTGAACAAAGTTATATTTAGCATAGAACATTATGGAAAAAGATGTGTTGTTCACAATAAAGCATAAGGGCTTGAAACAGAACTTGGTAGGATATCTATTCCTGCAAGAATAAATAACGAGACTACAATCATAATAACTTATTCATTCAATAATTCATTCATTCAGTCTTCACACCTGTATCAAATACAGTCAAACCTTTCTTATCAGAGCAATGTTGGGATCAGGGGTACCCACTATGTAAAAAAAAAAATCCCCGTATCTTGAAATATTAATTTTCCAATACAGTAATTACCATGTTCCACAACCACAGACTTTGAACACCCCCACACTGACTAAATTACTGAGACTTTCAACTCATCAGTTCTTTACACCATGAGAGTACGTACATCAGCTACAGCAGCAATTATTATTTAGACATTTAAATTTTTAGAGTCTACTTAGCTAGGATAATCCAACATTTCATCTAGCAAGCTAGCAAGCTATGTTGCTATAATCACCTTACTTTTGTTGGCTTCAGGTATTATCCTGTGTAGCTTTGCAATTTGCAGTTTCATCATAACTCTTCCCCATTTAGTCATTCCTTGGCTGCACAAACTCAAAAGAATCTCAGTTGTCATAGGTAATAGACCCACTTATAGAGCTACATCCCCAGCCTGGCCTGTGCCCTATTCATAGTTCCAGAGATATTCAAGCCCTGAGATATTCAAGCCCAGGTGTAAATTCATTGTTTAGAAGTCAATTTTAGGCGTGTCTGGACGAAAGATCTAGCTAGTTGGGCGTAGCCCGACCGACCTTTGAAAAACGGGATATAATAAAAGTGATTGAGCTAATTTTGAAAAAAGAAAAGAAAAAAAGTTTATTACTCCATAACTGCATGTTCCTAGTCTAGAATAGCTTGAAAATGCAGATAGAAGTGCAAAACAGTGCCATAGCATTTAGTGCAGTGCTTATAACTATCTTGGAAAGCACAGCTGATAGTTCATTTAAACCAGATACATAAAACAGCAAGATTACTCTTGCTAAAATCCATGCAAGAACTGTAAAGATGTTGTTTAGAATGAACTTTTCTTCAGGCCTTGCAGCTCCTACGGTTAACTTAAGTGGTTGTGGCTAACCTGCAATTTAGCACTCCCACTCAAGTTCATGCCGAGCTGAGCACGGGTTCAGTGCAGGCTTGACACCCGACTTCCCGTTTTTCAACGGTCGGTCGGGCTACGCCCAACTAAGATCTAGCTAGGAGCCATTAAAAACAACATGAGCACAGACCGAAGAACTGGAAATCGTAACACAACAGCGGGCGTGGCAGATGAGTGGGCGGAGTTTATTTGATTTCTACCTCCCCCCATAACTTGACATTGTTATTCCTAGGGTGGTGAGACTCGGGTTTGAGGAGATCTGACGCGGACGTGCTTCCCACCGGTATTAACCATGGCTAGAAGACAGGGCTGGTCTAGATCCT
>WLWD01005538.1_pt1 | contig 12498 bp, 6 predicted proteins | sample 6712731 | NCBI WGS metagenome assembly WLWD01 (sample SAMN12718690, study PRJNA576275) | sponge metagenome | isolation source: marine sponge | host: Mycale hentscheli | place: New Zealand: South Island, Marlborough, Capsize Point | collected 2014-11-01
TTTATTTGTATATGTTTGGACGTACGTATGTAATTAAACGCGCGCGCGGGGAACTTTTTTTCTCCAAAAAAACACGGCTTTTTAGGCTTGACCCCAGTTTATTCTGAAAATACAGCATTAAGCAAGCCTTACTTTATACTTAAAGCTCCAAAGTGTGAGAAAATTTCTGCGAAAACGCTTGCTTTTCAAGAAACAAAAAGTTGATTTGACCGGTTACTATGGCATTGAAGACCCTTTTCCAGACTTAATTTCAAAACTTCGCCGTTTTAGGGGAAATACGGAGCTAAAATTACAAATAATAACATTGGTTTATTTTTTTATCATTGCTGAGAGCTTGTTCAAGAGTTACTGGTAATTGAGATTATCAGAATGGCAGATGTTTGATACTACAAAAGTTACCATTAATCAGGTAAGAGAGTGATTTTGTATTTGTTTGCTGAAATCAAAGGTCATAACGGCTATTATAGTTTTTGCATGAACTAAGCTAAAACATAGTAACAATACTTAGTTTTATGTTACCTAACTATCAAACTCGCTCGCCATTTGTGCTCAAGCACACCACTAGTTTATTTATATATATGGACGTACGTATGTCATTTTGTACTTTGACCCTCGCGTTTTTGTGTTAGTTATGTGGTCGACCCCGTCCCAAATTGCACTAAACAGAATCCTCTGGTTTATCGATCAGTACCCGTATCACCCTAGAAATTGAATTGTTTACCGTTTGAATTCTTTTGCCGGTGCAGTTTTTCTATTAGAGTTAGTGGCGGTGGTAAGTCAATGCGCTCTTTGTCATGGTTATAAGCCGTGCGCAACAGTATTTACTTGAAAATACATTGTCCACTAGACTACTGCGAAGGTAAGTCTGTGTAGGTTCATGTCCAGTTGTGTCAAAGCATTGTGTGTTACAACCACAACTTAGCTAAAGAATATCACAAAGAAAACTTTTAAATAACGTGTATTGTTTTGTTGTTGTTTTTTTCCTTCAATTCAAGCAGTTGCAGAGAGTTGTTACTATGGCACTGAAATCCCTTTATCCTGTATGCTAAATAAAAAAACTGGACCTTATCAGTAGCTTCAGTGTTAGAAGTTAAAATCATTCATATAAAAATAGTATAGTCTTTAGGCTCGCTCGCCATTTGTGCTCAAGCACACCACTAGTTTATTTAGATATATGTTTGGACGTATGTATGTCATTTTGTACTTTGACCCTCCGTATTTTTGTGTTCGCTCCGCGTTCGACCCCGTCCCAAACTTCACTAACTAGAATCCTCTGGTGTAGCGACCATTACCCGTATCACCTTAGAAATTGAATTGTTTACCGTTTTGAATTGTTTTGCGGGTGCTGGGAGCTCCATTTCTATTCGAGTTAGTGGCGGTGGTAAGTTAACACACTATTGGTCACAGTTATAAGCACTACTTAACAGCATTTACTTGACAATTCATTGTCCACTAGACGAACCACGGAGGTAAGTCTTGCGTATAGGTATGTTCAGTTGTATTGTGCGTTACAACTACTATTAAGAAAATCACAAAGAAAATTTTAAATAACGTGACTTGATTTTGTTGCTTCTTTTTCAATTCAAACAGTTGAGGGGAGTGGTTACTATGGCATTGAATCCCCTTCACCTTATTATGCATAATTCAACAACTCAACTTTATTTTAGTAGTTTGAATAACAATAGTGTAGTTTAAGGCTCGCTCGCCATTTGTGCTCAAGCACACCACTAGTTTTTTCACTATTCTAGCACTTTTAATTTTTTTTTGTTGTTGTTGTTGTTGGCTGCTTACCATTGCGTGTCAGTGTACATGCTAGGATTCGAATCACCGCTGAAAATGTGCGCAAACGGTAGCTAAACCCTTTACCCTAAATCTGGCCGGTGAAAGTATGATTTTGGTAATGGTCGTGAATTTAGTTTGGCAACGACCTACTAGACAAGTTTCTTCAGTGCACTTAATTTACTCTACTGGAAGATGCTGAGGACCGCGGCTAAGACGCTGCTGCGTCAGAATGCAGCGTTTAGTTGCGTTCGCTCCAAGTACACTCTCCCGGAGCTTCCTTATAACTACAAGGCATTGGAGCCAGTCATCTCGGGCGACATCATGGAAATTCACCATTCCAAGCACCACGCGACCTATGTCAACAACTTGAACGCCGCAGAGGAACAATTGAACCAGGCCTTAGAAAAAAGTGAGGCATTTTGTCTTGTGTGAAAATTTAAAATGCCATTTATTAAATGGCATTTTAATTAACCAATCTAGGGAGTTACCACAAGTGTGTGTGTGTATGGATTCCCACCAGGGGAGAATGGGAAGATCTTGAAGAGTGGGGTACTCTTGCCAGCAAAACCCTTTACCTAATCATTACTCGGAAGGTTCTAGTGACTTGTTTAGTACATTTCATTCCAAGGGACTGTGTAATATGAAATTGTCTGTGGGTGTCCATAAATTGGTATATAAAACAGTGATTCATACAGGATTTTTCGTTAGGGAGGAGGGGGGGAGGAATATTGTAGAGTCACAAAAACAGTTTAGCCACATGAATATGGTGAAATCACGACTATGAAACAGATTATTAGATAAAAACATGTACTAACTATTATGAATTGCTATGAAAACCAGAACTAGAAAGTGATTTTGAAGATGAGTTGGACATTTTTAAGAAACTTATAATTTTTATACTTGACAGATCATTAAAAAAAAAAATTTTTATTTTTTTTTTGTGTGCACAAAAATGGTTTAGTCAGGGTTAAAGAGTTTGGGGCTCCCATGGCTCCCATAGTCTGTATGAAACCCTGTAAAATATTTGAACTAGTCCCACCGGTACTATTTGACTAGTGTCCTGGAAAATGTAGAGTTCCGGTCCAATTTTAAGAAATTAATTTCTCTTTTCTCCACAGCTGTAAATGTAAAGATTGAATCTAATTTCCTCATGCATGAAGTAGAAAATAGTCACCTCTTCTTCTTCTTCTCAGTGCTAGAACATTGTCTTCATGATAACAGTAACACACTACTGGTAAACTCACAACCACAAGTACAATCTTCATGATACGCAAATGTTAATAATGACAGGACGATGAAATACCCTGCAAGGTTTAGTTACGTTCCGCCAACTATTACCAAACGGGTGCATTAAGGTCATTAGACCCTTTCATTTTTCTGGGGAAAGTCAATGCTTACCGGACGAAAGAGGGGGAGGGGAGGGGGGGCTGAGGCCAGCCCACCCCCTCCCCCTCCCCCTCCTTTCCCCTCCCACCCCCCCCTCCCAACCAAATTTGTTGAGAAATTATAATGTATAAATGGACCATTTTATGTTCTTCTTTAAATTTCGTTCATGACTTTTTTCAATTGTTAGTATTGATCTCTTAAAAAAGAGATTTTCTCATTGTGATGATGTGAAGTACACGTGTCATGTTTGTCTTCTTTTTAAAATAGTACATCTATAGCTGAATAGCTGAATTGATCATTGTACGTAGCTTCAGAGGATTCATAAATATGTGGGTGCATTTTAGAGATTGGTTGGAGGACTGAAGCCTTTCTATTTAGTGTTCACTGTGGGCCATGTACTAGTCATGTAGTGGAACAATAGGTGGTTACAGTTCTGTAGAGTCACTGGGATAGAATACACATAATGTGCTGGCACACACACACACACACACACACATACATGTACACACACAGCCTGATGTGTCAATCTAGACTGACCTTGTTTAGTAGTTATTAGTTGAATGTATGTATGTTATAGTGGCCTAGGAAGGGAGGGCTCTGGGGGCTGGAGCCTTCCATAATTTTGGGGCACAATTTAATGAGGTGAGTCCTCACATGAACACTATTAAACCAAAAACTGTATGCCCTTCATCTTTGGCTCATTCTACCTCTTATTTTGCCTCAATTTCTAAAACTGGGTATTTGGTAAACACCATTTTTTTTTTACACTTATGACAAACTTGGTAAAGAAGGGGACTTAAACTTGGTAAAGGGATTAAACTTGTAAAGGGTTTCATGGCATTAGTACAATCTGAACTTCCACTGTGACTCATCAGGAAAATAGCAACTAATATAATATCTGAAGTCCACAATAGTTTCTCACTTTGGTTAAGCCAACATATCAATTCTCTTAATTTAAATTGGTTGTTTATTTTGTGTGTGTGTGTGTGTGTGTTTTTTTGTTGTTGTTTTTAATAATTCTTTCCCAAATTCTCCTCCATTTCCTCCTAAAACATTGAAGTACGTGTGCAGTGATAAACAGTTTTAATTCATTTCTCCCGCTAACAATATTATCTTTCATTTACAGCAGTATATTGATTTGGCCTCCGATGTTGCAGCTTTGTGCCAATGTCAGGGACTAGACAGGTCTCAAACTGACAAAATCAAACCCCTGCCATATTTAATATTGGCATGCATCGAAAATTCAATATATATTAATTAGTAAGTTGTTGAATATTAGATATTCATGAACTGTCCTTGTTTCTCCAGATGATGTGTCCGGTATGATAACCGTCCAAGGAGCTATGAAGTTCAATGGAGGAGGTCACGTCAACCATTCCATTTTCTGGAACAACTTGTCGCCCAGTGGTGGAGGGCAACCTTCCGGTTAGAGTGGAACTTCTGGTAGGCGGTAGGACTAAGTGAGCCTGGTGGCTATGGGCATGCCTGGTGGCTATGGGCATGCCTGGTGGCTATCATTACACTTGCGAGATCAAAAAATTATTTGTGTGTGTGTTTTTTTTTTTGTTAGTTTGTTTTCTCATTTCATGTCACTCATCTTTTTTTTTTTTTTTTTTTTAATTTCACTGTCTGTATTCATTAAATTTCCCTTTCTCATATTGGAAATCTTTAGTATAGACTGCACAGTAGAGTGAACCTCTCAGCTCTCCCACAGGTCTTTTAAATAGATATCTGTGGTCAGTTGATACACTTACAGATGGTAAATTCTTCTATGTAATGGTATTAACTCTTTCAGTGTGGTAAAGTATCGTTTTAAAGTACATACAAGTCATGTGGACCCTCTTTAATACTTGAACTGACTTGATAGTACTAGAGTATATGTACTAATGAACAATAGCACATCCTCACTTGAGTTACTAACTTCTGCACATTGAGGTACAGTAGTTGAAGGTGTTTTTATCTTTCTTTCTACCATTCGATTTAGTTACACCCATTTCTCTCTCTCCTGCTCTCTTTCTTCCTGAGCCATCTCAGGTCTTATCCTCCTCCTCTCCTCTCTTCAGCTCTTTCTTTTTGAGTCATGGATTCCCTTCTCCTCCTGTTACCATCTCTTCCTGTTTCTCAGTCTCTCTGTCCTTCTGTCCATGATTATGGACTTAAACTTTGTAAAACTATAGCCTTCCCTTTAGAATGCTTTATCAACTTTCGCCGACCAATTTCACATACTTTTAGCTACAGATAGTCATTTCCTTAATCGCCTTCTAATGTTTATGATGATGCTTTACCCAACGTGACAACACCGTCGTCACTGTTACTTGCATTCTACTGAATGTGGTTACCTTTACCCATTCAGTTCGTGATGATGCTTTACCAACCCAGTTCAGATGATGAATTATTCATAAACACACACCATATGTTGTTACTGACAGACAAGCGTATTTATATATATACAGTAGGAGACAAAATAAAGTTCCGAATTCCGTTCCGTAGTACGGCCGTACAATAGTTTTTTTTACCGTAGTTTTTTATCATTGCGTTCCGTACTGTTTTGACTAAACGGCCGACACTGTTTATTGAAACAGTAAAAAATGGTTAAGCTTTTCCGTCGATTCACAGATATTTTCTAGCTAGAAACTCTTCCATAGCTATATCAGCAAGCTAAGGCTTTGTATCAACCATTAAATGCTACGGGGATAGTGCAAAAAAGCTCGTACTAAATTTTAACTTGCTTCAATAAAGCTGCAGACCGAAGTTCTGATGGGCACAGAGCTATAACGAGGTCCGCACTTCGTAGATCTTCTGTTAGCTACTGATGGACCTCCAGTAGTAAAAAAAATCTAAGCCCGAGAAGGCCCTAACATCGAGAAAACTTCAATACTATGCAGTGGTCGAACTAACAATTCTCCGTGAGATAACTTCGAATAAGACGGCTTCAATTTTTTTTAACCTGAAAAGTTCTGCCTCAGGAGCCTGTAAACAAAAAATCGGAACATTAAATGATTTTTTATATTTCTTTGAGCGAGGCATGCGGTGAACGAGAAAGATTAAAATGGTAATGCTGTTGAACGGAACGGACGTTTTTTACCAAACTGGCGCACCATTCCCCCCCCCCCCCCATTTTTTTAATTGTGGACGGCCGTTCTACGGAATGGAATTCGGAACTTTATATTGTCTTCTACTGTAGGAATTTATAATCAGCAAGAACCACAACAACAACAACAAACTCAACAAAACATGCATGTTATGTCTTTAAATCTTAATTGGAGGAATATTATTTATTAAAGCTTTTTTTTTTTGTTTATTGTTGTTGTTTTTTGTTGTTGTTTTTTTTTGTGTGTGTGTGCTTGATTCACAGGGGAGCTCATGGATGCCATTGTGAGGGACTTTGGGAGCTTTGACAACTTCAGATCTCTGATGAGTTCAAAGACTGTTGCCATCCAGGGCTCTGGGTGGGGCTGGCTGGTAGGTATGTGGGGCTGATCTCTTATGTGTGATCTCTTAGTTTGGTAAAGTATGTGTGGGATAACTAGGGATGTCCCAAGAAGTCCTAACACTTCTCTGGACTTTGGCTGGCTGGTAGGTGGGTGGGGCTGGCTGGTGAGTGGGTGGGGCTGATCTCTTATGATGTGTGATCTCTTAGTTTGGTAAAGTATGTGCAGGATAACTAGGGATGTCTCAAGAAGTCCCAACACTTCTTGGGACTTTGGCTGGTTGGTAGGTGGGTGGGGCTGGCTGGTGAGTGGGTGGGGCTGATCTCTTATGTGTGATCTCTTAGTTTGGTAAAGTATGTGCAGGATAACTAGGGATGTCTCAAGAAGTCCCAACACTTCTTGGGACTTTGGCTGGTTGGTAGGTGGGTGGGGCTGGCTACTGGATCAGTGGGTGTGAGTTACTGTGGCAGGGTATTTTAGGGAGGGGCAAACCAACATTGTTGAAATTTTAGGGGGTTGTCTCATTTCCATGAAATTGAAGATGTTTAGTGCTGACTGTCACCATAAGGTCATAATTTTTTCAGGAGGACGGCAAAACTTTTTGGGGAGGAAAAGGGGGGGAATACCCCTCTAAAGACATAAAACTCTGCCTATGATATTGTTGAACACATCGTGTTTTGATTGAAATCATTCTGTGTGTATGTATGTGTGTATGTGTGTCCACCCACATACTGGAATGAAAGCCTGTCATATTTGTATGAGTGATAGCACGGGCCATGCTAACAGCACAGGTTACCCGTGCTATCACTCGCCAATAGTAGGCCAGCTTTTCTTAAAAATCATTTACAGTGTAGCTACACTTCATCGTTCACTTTTCTTCCTCTAGAACATCACTTTCAACCAATAGCTCCTCCTGATCTGTTAAAAAAATTCTGTCGAATACAGGTAGAGCTTCTGCACTAAAGAATTACATAGTGTCCAACTAGAAACTACTCGAACTGTACGTTTCCAAGGCTAGGACTGCATGCATGTGCAATTACCTGTACTATTTCACTTAGTTACCGAGGTATTTCACTTAGTTACGTGCTACTTCACTTTCCCCATGTGATTTCAATTGAACATTAATTTTCCCATACATTTTTTAATGTGCTATTTACGCATCGTACTATTAAACATGGAAATACGAGAAAGAAAAAATATTTCTTTGAAATCCAATGAGAACGTAGAAAGGAATGTGTGTAAGATTATTGTAATTGTTTTATTAGCTGTAAGAAAAAGGACCAAGATTGTAAAGTGTAAAAACAGTGATGTGTTGTTGTTGTTGTTGTTGTTGTTGTTGTTGTTGTTGTTGTTGTTGTTGTATCAGGGCTATGACAAAGCCAGGAAGCAGCTGGCCATAACCACATGTGCTAACCAGGATCCTCTACAAGCTACTACTGGTAAGGTGTGGTTTACATCACATACTCTGATATATTTGACCTTTGGTTCTGTACAAGTGTGAATATTAGCAATTTGAATGAATACAGTGCATAAGGTAATGGTTTAACTTATTGTAACAATTAAAACTACTCTAGCCTGTGGGGGTTTCAAGTGAACTGCTTCGGAAACAAGAACCACAAGCCCTTCCTAATAAGTATGATTGCTGCCATCAATTTCCATGTCCCTAGCAGCTGTGTGGAGCTACCCTTTATGCGTCCCCAACCGTGTTGCCGAGTAATAGGGCTTTAATCCAATCACACAAACAGAAACAGTAGACGGAGGTAGAACACAGAAAGACGGAATGAGTACAGAACTAAAACTAACTTCACAGGGTGCGGGCTATTTACACTGAAGCCCGCGCCACATGCCTAACAGGTCATTTCTCGCTATAATGAAATACAATTTAAATTCACACACACACACACACTAATAAGTTCGGAGTTCATTAATGAGTTCCTGCTTGGCTTCCTTTCTCGGCTCCCACATAGCCTATGAATTTGATTTACTTTGCGATATGTAATCCAAGGCTTAGATTATTTTTTTAGTTTTAATGTGTACTCTTTCACAGGCTTTTTTAAACAATGCAGATAAAAAATGTTTGGTTGCCACTGGGAATCGAACCCAGGACCGCTTGTTTAACGCACAAGCGCTCTGCCACTGAGCTACGACAACCAGCCAGCAAACAAACACTTCAATTCTATATCCCAGTGGCAACCAAACATTTTTAAATTCTATATAGTTATAGTTAAAAAAAAAAAAAAGCCTGTGAAAGAGAGAGAATACATCTAATGAGTAAAAGAAAGCTGAGAAAGAAATTGTGAAGTTTTTATTGTGGTAAAGGATGACTAACCACAAAACCAACCAGCCCACACAATTAAGTGGGTTTGATTAATTCCCAGAATTCTGTGACCCAGGAAGTCAACGATAGAATTTAGTCAGTCTTTCACCCACTCACTCAAAGCTAATCTTACTACAAACCACTTTGTGGCTACCACTCTCTATCACCACTACCACTATTACATGGGTCCCCCCCCCCCCCCCCCCCCCCCCCCCCAAACTGTGTGGTTGAATAGCGCTGGAATGAGAATTTAAAATATATATTTCGAATGCAAAGTCCTCTTCAGGGGTCAACTGAGGTTGAACTCTCCGTGGTGAAATACTAAGCAACAATCTAAACAGCAAGATTTCTGGAGGGTATGCTTACTGTTTATTATATCCTGAAGGGTGATTAGCACGCAGCATGGACAGCCAGCATTATTTTTTCTCACTGACATGTATTCTGTCCTATCTAAATCAAGGAAAGGAGGAGAATTCTGCTCGAAACATCGGCTGTTAAAACTTAACACATGGCAAAGTTATGTTCTATTTAGTGTTCAAAAACAGCTGGCGTCTATTTTGTTTGACGATTTCTGCAACTGAACCAATAAGAGTGGAGGTATGAGGAGCTTTCAGAAACGCCTCTGATGGTTTTACATTTTGTAAGTAGTGACTACAGTTGGGCTAGTTTATTGGCTAGTTTATCGACTAGTTAGTTACTCTCTTTAGACTTGTGTTAAACATAATTAGGTGAAGTTAGCTTATATATATGATGAAAAGATGAAACATTGTGAGGATTGAAAATGATAAAAATGCTTTTCATGACTAATCAATGAGCATCTGCCACACCTAATTATACAATTGTGGTCCAATATTTTTTGGAGATTTACCAAACATACAGCAGCTGCACAGATTCAATTGTATCAAAGCAGTGGAATTTTTTTTTATGTTGTATGCAGTCTTCATGTAAATTTTCTTTCGTCTTTAATAAATTAAAACACAAGTGGAATAGTAGTCCAGTGTCTAGTGGGTATTCGAAGAAATAGGGCAACTCTTTTAGCTCAACGAAGCATTGATGTGACACTCGCTCCATAGCCGATATAATAGCATGCACTAGACCTCTTGAAGAATATAGTAAATTATTATTACTTCCAAGTTGTCTGCAAAATGTGGATTTGTTAGATGGGGGTGTGGCTATAAATTTGTTTATATTTGAACTGTAACTGTTGCTCTTGTGCTAAGCGACTCTTCTTGAAACAATATTCATTTCAGGCACTAAATTCCCTTTTCTGTGTACCTCATGATGACACCCGCAGGTCTTGTTGTTTGTTGTTGGTTTTTTTGTTTTTTGTTTTGTTCAAGTTTTACTTTTTCTCCATTAAATGGACTTTGGAGTGTGTGTGTGCGTGTGTGAATAGGTGTGTTTGTGTTTTTCTTTGTGTGTATATGTGAGTGTGTTAAGTCACATATGTACTATAATATTATTCCATATGTAGGACTGACTCCACTGCTGGGAATAGATGTATGGGAACACGCCTACTACCTGCAGTATCGGAATGTGAGACCGGAATATGTGAAGGCTATCTGGGACGTGGTGAGCTGGGCAGATGTGAGCCAGAGATACGCTCAGGCAACTGCTTAATGAAATTCCTACTGGCAGCGTATAATACCAAACTCTGCAGTTCATTTACTAATTTTTTCTTTCTTGTTCCCCTTTCGAATTCCTGTTTGAACACTTTATTCATTGAATTGTTGGGCATGTTTGGTAATCTATCAATAGTAATATAGCTGTAATAGTAACAATAAACTTAAAGCATAGCAGTTATTCTTTGTTTTCACTGCCTATTAATATAATAATGAATTATTGTATATTGGAAAACAGAAAAAAAAACTTTCAGCCAACATGAACAATAAAAATAATATTCTCAACTCCTTTTTTTTTTTTTTTTTTTTTTAACAACCCAAGTATTTTCACAGTGACAAATTAGGAGAAGTTGTACCAATTGGGCGACACTCCAAAAAGAAACTTGTGATTCTCAACATTGAACAAAACCCCTACAATTATTAAGTTAAGTAGAGTGATGGTAACATCTCACAGTGGCCACAACATTCCTGAAGAGAATATCACTGGCAAAGGGGACAGGTGCAGCCTTACATGATTTACAGACGAACACTGGAACAGTTAGATACATAATAGGTAAGTAGAATCAAATCTCAAATGGTCCTGATCAGCTCTGTGAGACTGTAAAAACTAAAATTTCCTGTGACATGTCTCCAACTGTAAGATAGTTCACTATTCATGCTGCACTTCCTTATGAGGATAGCTCCAAGTTGAATTAGGACCTATCCTCATATGGATTTGATTATTATGTAGTATTTGTTGGAAAAACTTAATGGTCATCAGACAATATATTAGCTAAATTGTAAACTGGTAGAAAGAAACATTAAAAGTATCTATTACAGTCTCACAGCTAGGATAGGTTGTTTAGATGACTGTAACTTCATTCAAAGTCAAATTCTAATCCAATACTCTTGAATCTCTCCAAGTAAAGTGCATCAATGCATGCCGATTGCTCAGGAGAAAAGTAATTCTTCCAGTCCCCAACTATTCCCTTGCGAATAAAGTTGCGGTCTTTTGAGGTCCATTTATAGTTAGTTGTTGGATTCTCTTTCATCTTATCGAACGTTGCCATATCTGCTACTCTGGTAACTACGTCGTCTGAAAGGTTGGTGCCAATAAATGATGCTATCTTTAGCACGTTCCCGCTTAGATCTTTCTTTAAGTCCTCATATTTAAGAAAAAGAATGTTGCTGTCATGTCTGTGCTTCCACCAACCTATAACGTGCCCAAAATAGTCCCCAAATCCATGTTTCCAGGACATGAAATCGTCAAAAAATTCATCCCAATTTAAATCGGGAAAAAAGAGTTGCTTAACTTGTGCATAACGAGATACTGCAACATCTTTCAAATTCCTGGCTACATAGATGTACTTACAAGGATGAGTGCTGGGGTCTCCACAGGGGAATATGTCATATGGGAAATGGCTCTTGAAGGCTCGAGGTCGGGACAGTTTGTCGACGTCCACGTCTGGATACCGCTCAATGGCCTCGAGCCATGGGACTGAATGGGTGATTTTGGCTTCGTCTTGCAATCCGTTGCTACGAATTAGTTTGACTATCTGCTGCAGCCAGGTTGTACCACTTTTAGGGAAGCTCACGATCCACACGTCGTCATCATATAGCTTGAAGCTTTTGAGATTCTCCAAAGACTCCTCGGTTATAAAATAAGGCACGAGAATCCCGCAAGTCCTTTCTTCAAATACCTGTGCAGTAGTCTTGAAATTTCCATCCATCTTATTTTATTATTATCAGCTCACTGCAGTAATCTGGCGTAGCCAGACCTAGCGTCTGGTAAAGGGTCTGGCTACGCCAGACTACCACTGCAGCATGCATATAATCAATTATAAAGTTCTGAAAAGGTCGCGCTGAAAGGGAAAAAACGTCACTAGATTAACTTAGATCACGTTGCTATGTGCATTAAATCAGTAAGTGTGCATTAATTTTTAGCCTAAAGGCAAGAGTGCATTATTTTTTAGCCTAAGGT
>WLWD01005480.1_pt1 | contig 12482 bp, 10 predicted proteins | sample 6712731 | NCBI WGS metagenome assembly WLWD01 (sample SAMN12718690, study PRJNA576275) | sponge metagenome | isolation source: marine sponge | host: Mycale hentscheli | place: New Zealand: South Island, Marlborough, Capsize Point | collected 2014-11-01
CCGGCTTTCTCCACGTGTAGATGGTTCTCCAACTCTACTACTGGGATGAACTAAAACTCCATTTCTCCATGGCCTTTGGCTACCTGCCGTAGACTTCTTGCTCAACAGAGCAGAAGACAGAGTGCTACCAGAGTATGCATCTTTAGGCAAACCTCTATAAGTGATTTTTGTCAAGTCAGAATTATTCAAACTGATCTGGTCGGATGGATCACTTCGTGGAACTGACAGAGCTAATGTAGAATCTTCGTCAAAAACCTGCCTATTAGTTGCCATTGTTCGTGGTGTTATATTAGTGCCTTTTGGTCTCTTGGGAAATGCAAGCCCAGGCCTATGCTGTTTCACTCTTTCAAATATTTCAGAGTTAGTTTCCGTCTCAGATTGCTGTTTCGCCAATTCTTCTTGAAGATACATACGTATCGCTCCAAGTTGTGTCAAAATTTCTCTATTGTTTTCTTCCGGCAGATTTCTTGCTAATAATCGCTGTGGTGCAGACGATCCCTCGGCTTGACCTGGCTGCTCCGGGCGAAGTCTCGCACCTCTCCTGTCTTCTAGAGTGGGATTAGCAACAGCTGCAGCAGACACTTCCTCAGGATTATCGTCAAGAACCAAGTTGTCCGAACGAGTCAATTTCTTGCGTACAGCCGGAACTGGTGGGGAGGTTGTGTTGCGAGGTTGGTGCCTAAACACAGGAGTCATTCGTGCAGTAACATCATCAGTGGAAGAATATGCAACGTAAGGCCTGTTACTTCTCCTGACGGGGTTTTCCGTGTGTGGTGGATGTCGAGAAGATTCTAAGGAAGTCTCCGACTGCATCATAGGCACCTGCTCGCCGAGCTGATGTCTTAGAGTTGGTATAGGCGGTGAATAAGTTGTTCGCGGATACTGCACAGGCGGAGCTCTGGGACTCATTATCTTCATATCAAGTTCTTGTGCTGCTACTCTCCTTCTCTCCTCCTCTTCTTGCTCGGCTTCCTTTTGCCTCTGCATCAACACCCTTTGCCTTTCCTTTTCTGCTTCGAGCTTAATGGCCTCATTCTTCTTTCTCAGATCCTCCTCTTTCTTCCTCTGCTTCTCTTGCTCCAGCTGGAATTCCTCCTGCATCTTCTTCCTGTCCCTCTCCAACTGCTCCAGTTGCCTGACCTCCTCCAATCTCTGCTTATCTTTTTCCTCTTTCTTCAGTTTCTCCTTCTCAAGTACCTGTTGCTTGAGATAGTCCCTGTAGCTGTCTTGAGCATTCTTTCTGGTGCCCTCAGTGTCTCTGTTACTATACGTGAGAATTGTCTCCTGTGCTGAAGAATGGTCCTGGGAATCTGATAAAACATTAAGTCTGGCAGAACCCTTGCTTTCAGAACGCAGAACAGAGCTCGGTCGCACCTTTACAGAGTTATTGCTGAGACGATTCTCATTAATTTTCCGCATCTGCTTGAGATCTGCTACTAAGTTTCCATGTTGGTCTTTCACTGGTGCCCCACAACCACCTTTTCCGAAAGGATCGTAGATATCGGCAACCTTTCTTCCTTCCTCTCTCTCTCTGACAAGCTTCGCTTCCAGTTCTCGTCTCTTCTTTTCCCTCACTTGCTCCTGTAGCTGTCTCCTGTACTCCATCTTGTCTTGGGCCGGAGATGTATCTGAGCCATCCAGTACACGAGACTTCTCACTTCTGCCCCGAAATGAATTGGGAGGAGAATCATATTCCGCCATATGTCCCTTGCGGTGGTCTGGTACAAAATCGTTTCCATGCCGGGAATACAGAGGCTCGCGGGACTCTACGAGTGGAGGTGGCCTGTTGTAGGGATACGGTACAGAAGGTACCGGACCATAGCCGTGAGATTGGGGGAGGTTTTTGGGAGGGGACAGATAATAAGATTGGTAGTAAACGGGAGGTCTGATCTCTTGTTGCTGGTCGTACCTGTAGTTGGCGTAGGGATAGGTGAATGGAGGAGGGGGCCAGGGAGCCCCTGGGGGCATTTGATAACCAGGGGGCATAGGAGGGTAAGGATACATGGGAAATTGAGCTGGGTACGATGACTGATCTTGTGGCCGAGTGTCATTAGAGCCACTTTTACCCGACTTCTGTGAAAACGAAAAATCTTTAGAACGTGGCATATCTCGCTCAGTATCATGGTTGTTAGCAATACTTGTGTCTGTGGACTGACTGTCCACTTGACCTCTTCTTGAACTAACTCGTTGACGACTATCAGCACCTCTTGACCTCTGAGTACCGGCTTCTAACCTGCTCCTATGTGGATATTTTTCCTTCATCTGCCGCTGAAGTGCCTCTGCATACTGCTGCTGCTTTAACCTCTGTTCCTTCTTCTCATCACTATAACTCTTTCCCCAGCCTGGCAATGGAGGCACTCGCGAAGATTCCACCGGAAGTCCTTCTTGCCGAGACTCCAACTGCTTTCTCTGGCGTCCTCCATTTGCTCTTTCCTTAGTCCACTGCATCAAGTCCTTCTCTTCATCATCCCATGCCTTTCTCTGGGCCACTGTGTTGGTATCTCCACTATCATGCTCCATGTGACGAGATGGAAGATCTTTCTTTAGTGGCTCAGAAGCTGTGCCTTCTAACTTTCTGCCAGAGGATAGTGCACTTCTGGTCTTGTGGCTTTCATCCAAATGGCCCAGAGAGCCACTGGAGTATTGCTTTTCTTGAGCGAATGCTTTGGCACGAATGGAAGCATAGTCAGACCTAGTATCCTGACGACCTGACCTGACCAGTTCCTGGGATTTCAGAAGAGCACGACTTTTTGCTAGTTCAGCCTCCCTGTCTTCGGAGAGTTCCGAACGAGCCTTCGAGACCACGTCCCTTCCTTGGTCTTTCCTGTTTATGTAGTCTAAGTATTCCGACTGCCGCTCTTGGCGAAGTAGCTTTCTCTTTTCTGTTGAAACGCTGTCTGTAGGTAAAATACCACCTGCAAGCCTATTGGAAAGACACCGAGATGGAATGCATTATTTGTTTATTGGTTTATCTTACCTATTCAGATTCATTTTTTCATCAGCAAGCTTTGCTCTCTGACATTTTAAGAAGCTTCCTACATCGACGCAGCTAGCCATCGCTGCGTACCCCGAGGCGATTCATACCAGAAAATCACCCCGCTCAAAATGTTTGTTTGGTCCCACAACCTCAATCTTGGTTGCCAAGGAGACGCCCGCAAACCGCACCACCTTGCCTGCACTTCTCGGTACGATTCGTACCACTTTTGGAACGGGAACTCCGCACACCTTTTGCCGCAATAGGCTAGCATAAGCCAGCATAAGCCAAGTTTATCTTTTTTTCTACCGGCGGAATTTACAGATAATCAATTTGAGGGAATTTTGCACTATGAGTTCTGAAAATCTTCTGAGCGTACTGGGAAAGCTGTACGAAGACTATAGCACAAGAACTCCCAAGAGATTGAAGCTTGTAGATGTATACTTGGCTTACATCATGGCAACTGGAATCATCCAGTTTGTGTACTGTCTACTGGTGGGAACATTTCCTTTCAACTCTTTTCTGGCTGGCTTTATCTCCTGTGTTGGTTCTTTTGTATTAGCAGGTGAGACTCTAAATGGAGCACACTGTTTGATCCAAATAATGTGTTGTAGCCATAAAGGAGTGGGCAAGTTCAACCATAGGAGTTGCAGTTTGAGCTTATAGTTGGTTAGTGAATGTTTATATTGCTCAACTAACAGTTAAAAGCTAGGCCTCTTCAGTACCTGTCTCTTGTGCTGATAGCTTATAACTTGTACTATCCAATAGTTGAGGGTTACAGTATTCATTGCATTGGAACCTTAAATGTACATTTCTATATAGTATGTTGGCCTAATATCTATCTGCTTGGGGCTCCAATTTCATAAAATCGTTATGCTATTGCACTTTCAGTATATCTGTTTAGTTCTAATCCTAGCAAGAGTTGAGAGAGGGAATTTGCTTTTAGCAAAAATTTTCTCTGTGGTTATGGTGGAAGAAATTTTTTTTTTTTTTGTGAGAATTAGGATTGATTTATCCACTTCACTAACCTGTCATTGTTTTGTGGTGGATCTGGATGTATTTCTTATTGCTGTGTTTAGGTAATGCCATGCAACCTTTTCTTTTTTTCTTTCCTTTTTCTTGTTTACCTTACTGGTTGTCAATTTTTTTTATATTCTTTATTGTCCCCCCTCTCTCTGATTCAGTCTGCCTGCGTATCCAGACCAACCCCCAGAACAAGACGCAGTTCACTGGGATTAGTCCAGAGAGGGCATTTGGAGACTTCATATTTGCCAGCATCATTCTTCATCTCGTGGTTGTCAACTTTATCGGCTGAGGGACACAGAAACAGTTCTCATTTGTGGATAATTGCGGACTGAATCTTTCATCTTATTTGAGTTCAGTCGTATCACACATGAATGTGTTATTATTCTGGTATACAATGGACAATAACATTTTTACCTTACCGTATTCATGTTGGGATTGGATGATGTGTGTGGGCATTTAGTGAGAGGATGGAGACATGCATGTGTAGTAAGACTTGCCATATCTTTTCAAGTCGCACCAGAATCAGCATTTTGAATATAATTTCACTTAACAAAGAATTGTGGGGGGAGAGGTCATCACTTTTATAAGGAAAGTGTCTCTGATGATGACCAATGGAAAGGAAGATGTGGCAGGAGAAAATGTTCATTATAGAGTAGAAATGGACGAGATGGGAAGTAGAATTAATGGGAATTTTAAAAAAAATTATTTTTTTGCAGATTAGCATACAAGACCGTACTAGTTAGTGGTTTGTGACAATTGATATATCTAAATCAACTGACAGTATGTAACTGTCCACACACCGGTAATGTTGCTGATAAATTAGAACAATACTTTTGTAGAACGCTACCCTAGTACACAACTTGCCAAATCTCACGGCATTGAACTGTTAGATCTTTTCTCTTAAGTTATTAAAGAAAAGTACTTGTTATTTTTGTTTTCACCCCTTCCAGTGGCATTGGCTATTTAGATATTGTAATAATATAAACCAGTTTAGAAAATTAGTGTTTATAAAGCCTGATACATATTTTGTGTGCATCAATGATTTGCTAAAGAGTTTCAATGAATGGCCTATCCAGCTGGTTATACCAGCCTCTTGTAGATGGAGTGTCTGCTGCTACTGCTGCTGCTCTTGTGACTTCCCCCAGGGGGATCCCCCAGTCTACTGGATGCAGAAGATTTACTGGAGGACGGCCACAAGATAGGGCCACGCCCACTGTTACCTCCACTCCTGCTGTACGCTATAAGTACAGAACAAGATGAACACATGGCAACAGTTGGATTTAGCAATAATAATAGTAACAAAAACAGCGGTCTTATCAACCAAAGTCCCTCTCCTCCCTCCCTCCTCTCTCTCTCTCTCTTTAATAGCCAACAATATTTGTTAGGAGAATTATGTTCTATTAGTTATTGGGTTTGCATTGCAGTATATAACTGCTACCCAATACACTTCTAGTGGATAACTTTTTTCTTCACTATGTAAGTCAAGAATTTGTGACAACAATCTCTTTCTCTCCCTCGTCCATCCATCCCTCCCTCTCTCTCCCTAAGATTACAACCCTATAGCATTACATGGTAGGCTTCACGTATACTAATGCTATGAGTGCCCCTCCCTCAGACATGAGGCCACTCCCGTCAGCAATGATTCCCCCATCTGCCTCACATTTACGTACCTTGCAGTGCCGAGTACATGGACACATTCCTATACACACAGAAATACATGTACAATTAAAACAACAACACTGCTACAATAGAACCTACAAACTGAGAACAATGTGGGACCATGGTTTTTAGTTCAAACACCACAGCCTGTTTTCTTTAAGAGGTGATGGAGGGGGCAAGTGGAAAGTTCACTAAATAGAGGTAATTTGCTCATTAGTGAGTTCACTATCAGAGGTTTCACCGTATAGGAACATAACCAACCATAACAACAACCTTATTGTACCTCAGAGCTGCCGCTGGTTGTGCTGGTTGCATGAACGCCTGAGGGATGCCTCTGGCATTCCAGCCTCCTCTCATGGTGTTTCCCAGGTCCCGGCGAGAGTAACCCAGCCCAGGTGGTACGGTAGCCGAGCCCGGCCAGCGACCGCCCAGACCCATCTGAGACAGGAACATTCCCGCCTGAGGGGTCATGTAGGCAAACGGCCCCCCACCACGAGCCCCGTCAGAGATACTGTCCATATCTCGAAGACCACGACCGTTCCTGGAAGACTGAATTGTTCATGCAGAGATACACATAATTTCAATACAACATATTATATGAGATTCTATAACAGCTTTTGGTTTTCTTTTCTTTACTTTTTTTTTAAGGACTTGGCAGACTTAACTTTTTAAACTTTAAATCAATCAACCGACCAAAAATTTGACTAAAAAAAATAATGAGAGATAATTTAGTAATTTGCAAACCTATTTAAGTTCCCTTACACATAATCACATTAGGACTCCATCTCAAAATTAAGTTTAGCAATAGCATAAAACAAAGGCAAAAAGAAGCCAACTAACAGTGTAAAAACAACAACAAAAACTTAGAGCTCATGGGGTCACCTGAATAAGTCAGCTAATTATACAATGAGAACTTGCCAAGAAAGTTAAATACAAGGATTTACCTTTGCCATGAAGTCGTCCACATGCATGGAAGGAGGTCGGCTGGTGTTCTGCTTGCGTAGTCTAAACATGTCTCTCTTAGGGCCTTGCAGCATCCTCTGCTGGATAGCTACAGAACACATGTGTGAGCATACATGAGACAATGACACGTGGTAGTCGACCAGTATCTAGAGCCGTAAGCTCATTGTGTACTGAAAATGTGTGAAACAAACAATAACATAAAAAAACTCTTTAAAGCAAAATACCACAAATTTAGCTGCCACAAGCTTCTAAAGTTGCACATTTTACCTTCAAATCTATCAAGTACAACTGCTTGTTGCAGTTAATACTAAACTCAAGTAAAACCAAATTTTATAATTCTCAATCAACTCATAACGCTCCTTATTACTGCATTTTATTACGTATAACATTCAGTAAAAAAAACCCCAAAAAACCAAAGAATCAAAAAAAAACAAAAAAAAAACAACAAAAAACAAAAAAAACAACAACTAAAAAACAAACAAACAAACAAACAAAAAAAAAAAAGTAAATCAATTCTTAAGAACGGTCTTCAATTGACATAAAATGCTATATTCGTATTTCACCACAGCATTAATTGAAAAGCTCTTGAAAGTACTTGACTCCAAACTTGATTATACTACCACTATAACAGACTATTGTTATAAGAACAGACTAGTCGACAAACTCAAAGCTAGTTCCTTACCCTCTCTCAGCCTCTTCTGAGCCTCTGGTCCAGACAGGGCAATTTTCCTCTTCCTCTCTGTATGAGTTGGGGTGCGAGGTGGAGATGGGAGGAGCCTCTTCTTAAGCTCCTCCTCCAAATTTAGACCAGCACAGTGCTGACTCGCCAGCTTCTGTAGATCCCTGGTCATCTACACACACACACACACACACACACACACACACACACACACACACAGAATTAATGCAGTCATTGACGACCCATTCTCTGTCACAAGCTGCAATAAGGGCTGAGGTCATGATTTTTCTAAGTTTTATGCTACGACAAACTGCAGGGAGGAGGTAATGCCACGGAAAAGGTTTACCAGTTTCAACTGTAAAGGATAGAAAGACACAGATTGAGGCAAAAGATGCAGTGGATAATTCAATGTGTAATGCTAGAAAATGGCTACATTTTATCACTAATGGAACCCTTCACTTCAACTCGCATTTTTAACGTCTAAAAATTACTCAAATTACTAATGCCACATCTTTCACTTCAACATCTAGTTCATGCAAACTTGCATGTCTAGTAATCCAAATGATCACATGCAATATTAATACTAAACGAGATGACGATCCTTACCATATCTGGTTCCAGCTCAGTTTCATCGTTAGGTGGACTGGTGATCCAGAAGTCAGGACTGTAAAAATAATGAAATTTCAATCAAGCACTTGGCAAAAGGTCAGCGGTACACCACACATACATGCATGTGTTCACACACATCCTTAAGTACTCACTCACCTAGGAGGGTTGGGAGAACGAGAGAAGACGTTGCGCAGCTCAAATTGAACCTCTAGTGACTGCTTGGTTGGCATGACAACATGCTCCACACGAACCAGGTCTAGTAGTTACATAAAGCACCATTGCAATAAAAAAAGGCATTAAAAATGTAGTGTGCCTCAAGGCAAGTGACCTAGCACGGCAAGTTAGACCTGAGAGTGTTCAGCTAACGTTACTCCCTCACAAATTACTATAACTAGCAAGTACCCCACCACACAGTGGCGCTTGGCGTATTGCAAGTAAGAATGCAGTAGCACAAGTTATCTTGCTCAGTTATCATTCTCTACCATTGGTTAAGGTTACATAAGTTACCCTCTCTTCTGCTCTCTCTTTTTTCTGAACTATCTCAGCTTTCTTATCCCCCACCTTTCCTTTCTTCAGCTCTTTCTTCTTGAGTCATGGAGTCCCTTTTCCTTTGTCTATCTCTCCTGAAACTGACCCCCGCCTTTACTCGTCGATTCCACCCACTTTTTAGTTACAATTGTTAATCGCTCACCTTTTTGCCTTGTCTTCCATCCTTTTTTAAACCTATGCCTTCTCTAGTCTATTACACCCGCTTTTTAATTAACCAATTTCTACTGAATGTGACGACACTTTACCCACCAAGCAATGACGATGCTTTACCGAACAGTTAAGCTCACGAATTATTCGTGAATATACACACCCGTCGTCGTTCCTGACACACAAAGAAGAGGAAAAAATGGCATTTTCCTCTGTCCAATATAAAACTAAGAAAACATTCTAATATTTTAAGTATTTCAGCCGAAAATGACTGAACCAAAAGAATAAATATCACAAATCCAATAGAAGCATGTACACTACATTAAGTTCCACCATTCACAATGCTCTGCTAAAACCTCACAACACCATCACCCAGTTAGATAGTTCCTGTACAATATGCTCATTGAACATTACTCAATAGAGTACGTGTCCTTAGTAACATATAGCATAAGCATACACATAGCATAGCTACACAGCAATAATCCCTCACTTGGTATAGCGGGCTCCACGGTACTAAACTCTTGCTCTAAAGTAGTTATCAACTTGTCAAAGTCAGTCAACAGATTGGAATCATCCTTACAGCTAACCTGGATACACAAAATAATAATAATAATAATAATGAAGCACCAAAGGTGCGAACCCTCAGCGCTATTAAGCACTACCTAGCTATTACAATATAATCTCAGACCAAAAGAACAAGCAATCTGTTAGCTATTTTAATGAGGCATCAAAATAGCTCGATCAATGAAAATGGTACATGGAAACGCTGTATTCATAAGAGAAGAAGCTAAACTAACCAGAAACACTCACCGAAATGCATTTTCAATGATACTTCACTTCTTTCAACTCCGTTAACTTCCCTGTGAGCATAAATCAAACTACACCGCTGGCTGCAAGAAATTATTTGCTCACGTGATTATGACGTGATGCTAGGGGGCGTTGCCCATAAAAGCTGGTACCTACCGTGGAGCTGAAAGCTTCACGTTTTCTCAACGATTAGCCCGAAATTAAAAAAAGTAGCACAATAAAAGGTCTTAAATCTTCGTCCTGAGTACGTTCATACCTAAATCAACTGTTAATTGTCAGTATTCTCCAAAGTCAGAGCATGACAGACAGACAAACAGACAGGACGACTACTATAACCCTCTCGCGCATGCACGCTGAGGGTTAATAATAATAATAACAACAACAACAATAATAATAATTAGGTTTATTCTCTCTCTTTCACAGGCTTTTTTTAAGGCTGAAAAGACATTGTGAAATAATAATAATAACAACAATAACAATAATAAAAATAACAATATTAATAACAGACTGCAGCAATTAAGTTGGAATGTGACCACCATTTTGTTGTTGTGTTGTTGGATGAAACAATAACTATATTAACCATGAATCCCCTCTTATGCCATGTTCACTCCAGGAACACCCACAGACGATTGCCAGCAAAGCTAGACAGTAGTGACGGTCCATAATCCTCACCTCCAGCGCACTCCTGAGCTCCTCCAGCAAGTCCCCTGCATCCGTGGTGACTATCATTTTGAGGAGAGGTTTTGGAAACCCAATAGTCCGCATCTCGTAATTCCCCTCCTTCAGTCTACAGGAGTCTGAGCCGCTGGACGACCCATCTTCTTGCATGGGCTCCTCTTCTTCTTCTTCATCGTCTTCTTCACCTTCTTCTTTCTCTTCCTCCCTAGCTCTGCGTCTCTCCAAGTCGGCTAGGTCAGGAAGCTCCTCTCTGCCAGTCACCTCACTGGACAGTAGGAGACTCAGGAGCTGCAGGAGGAGAGACAGGCAAGAGATGGCATCCGCTGATGGAGGGGAAGTAGAACTGCACACACACACACACACACACACACACACACACACATACACACACATACACACACACAAACAGACACATACACACACATATTACACACTAATACATACACACTCATTTACAGGAATGAAGTGCGGAGAAAATGAATGCACACTGTCAGGGGTAACCAAATCACAGTAAGTAACTCAACAACAACAACAACAACAACAAAAACAAAATAGCAACAACAACAACAACAACAAAATAGCAACAAAAACAACAAAATAGCAACAACAACAACAACAACAAAATAGCAACAACAACAACAACAACAACAACAACAACAACAACAACAGCGTCTCATCAGATGTACTACTACTGCAGATACTTGTAAGCACTTGCCCCCACACACACACTGTCTGTACCTGATGGTCTTGGTCAGTCGCTCCAGCACCTGGGAGAACCCCTTCACGTGACTCGGCAACAACCTACAACAACAACAACAACAACAACAACAACAACAACAAACAATTACATACGCCAACAATTATATAAATAATTGATAATAATAATACTAATAATAATAATAACAGTAAAAACTACAGTAATGATAACAATAGCATTTACAAGTCAAATGGTCTATTCTAAAAACTATTTTACGAGACATACAGGGGAAAAAGTTTGTTTTCTATTTCCTAACTAGCTAGTGGAGTGTCTTACATACACACACACACACACACACACAAACACACACACGGCCCTGACCTGTACATGATGAGGAGTCCAGAATCATACTGACACAGGGAGACAATGACCTTTAACCCCAGCATCATGGTGGCCAGCAGTGAGTCAGGTGATGTCACATGACACAGAACAGCAGATGCTATCTGGTCCAATTTAGTCCTGCTGGGAAGACAGTCTGACAACTACATTTACACACACGTATCGTATATACACTTTCAAACGTAGTTCATTCAAACCGTCCAATCAGATTGCTCAATTTGCAGTGAATATATTTCATACCCACCTCCTAGGAGGTGAATAAGTGAACCGTCCAATCAAGTTTTCATGCGTATCCTATAGCCTAGAGCCATGGTACAAGTCGGTTGCACTACTCCATGCAGTCGGTACAGGATCAACACTATCCTTGGGCCAACAGACTTGGTTGTGTAATATGGTACCAACCACCACGTCGTGGTACTAGAACTAATGAAGCACCAAAGGTGTGAACCTTCAGCGCTAATGTACACTAGCTATGTATGTACCTATTACAATATAATCTAAGACCAAAGAATATTTTATTTGATATTCTAATCAGGTATCGTGGAACAATATAGCTCGAACAATGAAATGGTACATTTAAACGATGTCACAGTAAGAGTAGCTAAACAGGCCAGAAACACTCACCAGTATATATACTTTCAACATAAGACTCCACTTCTAGCAACTCCGTTAACTTCACAGTGGCATACAACAAGCTACCACAGACCGCAAAAATTAAAGTATTAGCTCACGTGATTACGGCATGACGATAGGGGGCGTAACCCACAAAAGCTAGGACCTAAGCAGAGCAGAAAGCTTTGCATTTTCTCAAAAATCAGACCAAAATTAGGAAAAGCAGCACAATGAAAGGTCCTAAATCGCCATTATGATTAAGTTCATACACAAATCAACGGTTAATTGTCAGTAATCTAAAAAAATCAGAGCACGACAGACAAACAGATAATACGACTACTATAACCTCTCGCCCACGCGTGCTAAGGGTTAATTACAAGTAGATAAATACTCTCAACAAACTATGTATAACGTCTGAATGATCACTCAACCCATATTTGACCACCTTTTTTGAAAACTTGTCACTATATGCATAGCACCGGCATATAAGTCACATGCCTAGCCTTAGTACTGTATTATGTATATAGGATGTACATAGAAGTACACATAGCTTGGGCTATGCAGGATTTGTGTAACTGCTTGGGATGGACACACCTGCTGGTCTGTCATAGGAGAGTCCTCCACTTCAGCCATGTTCAACGCCACAAACATACTGCACACTGCATTTAATACAGACTATACAC
>WLWD01002342.1_pt1 | contig 12466 bp, 2 predicted proteins | sample 6712731 | NCBI WGS metagenome assembly WLWD01 (sample SAMN12718690, study PRJNA576275) | sponge metagenome | isolation source: marine sponge | host: Mycale hentscheli | place: New Zealand: South Island, Marlborough, Capsize Point | collected 2014-11-01
CATGGAAAGACGTTATATGGCGAAGAGATCGGGAGTTTCATAAAACAGTGGAGCACATTGCGTATTTTATTAATTAGGTGGAAAATTAAGAAAATTTGTGGTAGATATATGTACATATAATATTAATAGTATTGTCTATAGCTAACCACATAGCACTATATGAGATTCATTAATTATCACTTCCTTCCAGGGAAGATCTATAAAAGCCAAAGCCATTAATCCTGTTGGCCAGAGAGTGTTACAGAATAAATCATTCTGGCTGTGCCTGACATGGGAGAGATTGAGCTTCTTCTGCTTGTGTTGACAACTTTTATTAGTTGGTAAGTCAAGAGTATGGGAGTTTTCTGATGTGCTTGCAGGAAAGAATTATTTAAAATAATTTACCTAGGGAATTGCTTGATCATAGAATATAATTGGCATAAACGCCACAAATATTGAGCATAGACTGTGGAGAAAAACCCAACTGTTTGACAATGCAAGTGTTGGTGAATTACTTGCTAAACTACCAAAATAAAGTAGAATGAGCATTTTTAAGATTGTGGAAGAGTAAGAGTGGAAGGATTATAAGTTTTTATGAACATAATGCAACTTTTCTCTCTTTACAATTTATCACTTCGATGTAATAAACTAATTGAATTAAAATACATGAAGCTTTTTAAGTTTATTGCTTTATTAGAACTTGTCCTGACGTGCTCATGGGGAAACCTTAATCTAATGAATAGCAACACAACTGTATTTTTCCCTAGTGGGCTTAATTTAAAGAAGACTTACAAAAGGGTCTTAGTTGACGCTAAATAGTGGACACAACTATGTGCAGCTAATTGGGGACTTTGAAAATGGTGGTAAAAAATGCAGCTGTAGCTAAGAAGCATTTCAGAAGCACTAAAAAATTGCAAACGAAGCATGAAGAATGCGAGTTTAAAAAAGGCAAAAAAACAGTTGTAGAGCTTTGTCATACTATCTGCCTCCCGGTTATCTGTTGGACAAGATTCTTGGCTAAGTCTCCAGCTTCATAGTAGAGTATATTTTTAGACATCATAATTATTACTATAAATATTTTCTAGCAATGCAGTATTAGCTACTTTGCTCCTCAGTGCTTTATATATAATCTCAACACTTGAGAACCAGTGGAGAATTTGAATTATTACGTACTGTATAGTAATATCATCTAGAAGTGTTCTCCCTCATTACTTGTTGCTAAACAAGATATATTAAAAAAACAACAACACTTGCTTAATGCACAAGCACTCTGCCATTGAGCTATGACAACCAACAGCCCAATTCTGTCTTTATTTTTTACAAGGCATTCTTACTATGCTCCTGTCTCAACCTTAACTGACTAATGAAAATTTTCTTTTTTTAATGATACATGGAATTTTCTACTCCTAATATATCACTTACAAACAAAATTTCACATTGGGTGTAAAAATACACTAGGTATAGTTTTTATTCTAGCTACTCGTTTTACATCAAATTATGATTGCTATATTATTTTAAAGTGTGCCATCTATACTTGGTTGTCAGGTAAGGTAACTCCCCCAGTCCTGTGGTGTGGTTTCTGTGGTAATCATACACTCTATATTTTTATGTCACTTACTTTTATAATTGCGATACTAACACTCCAAAAACAATTGCTGGCCCCTCTTCCCCCCCTCCTGTCCCTCTGTATAAAAAATGGCTGGAATAACCTGCGTGTCCAATGGATGGAAAATTCCAGTCATGCTCAATGTTGAGGCTATAGTCATTGACCTGTAGTGGAATACTTGTTCATATTCAGGTGGTTTGAGTACCTTGAGCTATGTCAGCCATCTTGATTTCTTCTGTCTCATAAAGATTAGAAAGCTATAAGTAGTTACATGCAGTCTAAAAATTTGATGTCTTTTTCTGACATGTTTTTGTCACAGTGAGATTGTAACTTCTGCCAGCAGCACTTGTCTCCAGAGTAGACTAGAGCACTATCCCTGCACCTACAGACACTCAACAATAACTGACAAACCTGAGGAAAAGTAAGTTAATGCTTTCCCTAACAAGTTGTGTAACAAGAACATTTACTGAATAGTCACATCTGAAATTTTAGCACTATTTTCATAATTAATTTTAGTGAAATTTCAGCTAGTTGAAATGAGTATTTTATAAAATGATAGCAGATTCAATTCTTGCTTTGCACACACTAACGTAGTGAGTTGGGAGAATACTTCACGACATGTAGACTCCCCTGTAAAATTCGACGAAGAGGACACAGAGTTCGGCCCATTCCAAAGGTGACTTCACCTGGTGGACCAATTTTCTGTCTCTTCTCTCCTGGCAAGAACTACTCTCCATCACGAAAGTAAGTCACATGTGTGTGGCGTGCAATAGAGCAGGTTAAGTTTGCACGAGGTAGGTTTAAATTAAACAAAACTTTGAAATACATGAACAATACTTCACTTGTTATAATATAAAAATATGCATTACTTTTTTTACTATGTATAGCAATAATAGAATAATTTTAACATACTTTGAGACTACTAGTGGCTGCTGGTAATTCTTCAGTCATTGTTAAGCTTAGAATTTTGTATTTACAGAGCACCTGAAATATAATATAAAATAGTTCACTATTAATTTTATTTAAAAGAAGCTTTCTCATTGCTTAATATTGAAAGCGCTAGTTTGTGTCATAGTATTGCAAGACGTTAGCATATCTTTCTTTATCTTGATGTTCTTTAGTTATTACAATCAAAACCTTGTCTTCTACAATGTGAGCTGCTCTCCTGGACAATACGTGTATTTTCAAGTGCATGAGATGGAGTTAGAAAACTTCACGTGTTATGATGCTACAGTAGATCAATACAAGTGAGTATATATTTATTATCCGCGCTGTCTCGCGGTGTTATCACACACTGAATTGACAAGCTCATTACCCTTAAATTCTACATTCTGTAGTAGTAGTTAATAGCTAAAGCCTAGCTCACTGGGTTTGATGGTTTTTATAGCTTCTTTTTCTACTAGAAAAATTCAACCAGGTCAAAGCAGCTGTTAAAGTATCAGCTGTGGATGTGTGGAGCCCCTATGAACTAACACTAGGAGTGTTATGGCAAAATTTACACCATGATTTGCCAATTCTAGTACAAATACTGCAGTGAAGATATTTTGAATGGAATGAACCACTTAATACACTTATCAGAATCATCAGAAGTGATATAGAAAGATATTTCACTCTTAGTCTTTATTTTCACTCACTTCTGGCTTTTGAAATAATAAGGATAATTATTGTATATTAATAGGATCATGGAATATCATTTATTTAGAACAAAGCAGATGTAGATTTTATATTGTAATGGATGACTTAGGTCCTTCAGAGAAGGACGCTATTAACTTAGTGTCCCCACTTTAAGGGCAAGGACACTTCGTATCTCTCTGACTGTGGTTAGTGCCCCTCCATTGTTAAGAGCAGTTGCTATGTTCTATATTAGTTAGGCGCTGCACAGCCATCATAAGCTACCATTTCTAGGGTCCCCCAGGCCCTAATTTGTGCCCTCTCTTCGCTTGGAACACTACAACCTAGGACCTTCGGGACCCTAAAAATGGTGGTTCCCGCCGAGTCAGTGCCTAACTATTATAATATTGTCTTAAAAGTAAAAAACAAAACAAAAAAATCTACATTTATTTTAATTTTACGGTCTTAAAGTGAACCAACTATAGTTAATATGTAGAATGCTGTAAGCAGGCTTAAAATATAGTTGCTGGCAATTATAGCTTGTATTTTAATCTTGTGTTGTTTTACAAATTATAACTTAAATGGTAGCTCCTAAAAAGTGATGATTCTGGAATATGTTTGGGTGGATCTGGTGACATCATAATGGAAATAGCTAATAAAGTAGTTTCTTTTGAACAGGTGTGTAGATTATATTCAAGCCGACACTCCCCTAGGGAACACTATTTCAGATAACTGTGGAACTGATACATCAAATCTGGATGGAGAGATATTTCCATTTGGTAAGGTTCATATGACTCAAGTAATCGTGTTTAAGTAAGTTTTATGCTAAATTAGGGAATAGTTGATAAGTTCTGCTTTGCTGTATTCAATTCAATTGAAACTCTGACATGTTCTTCATTTAACTAACTAAGCTATTTCTTTTCCTTCAGATGGCATCCAAGTGATCTTTCGTAGTAACTGTCAAACTACTCGTCCCGGATTCTATGCTACTGCTCAGTGCTTCACACCAGATGCTGCATCTCCTCCAGGAAAATCTCCAAGATGTTCACAGACTCCCGTCAAAAGGTCTACCGTCAATCAATGTCAGGTGAGATTAATCAATGAAAATATCGTGAATACTAACAGTTTCAAATGGAACTATAGTGAATACTTTAAGGTGCTACACAGTGCCTGTCCTTTGATCATATTTATTCCTTAAAGAGTTGTAATAATTTACAAAATTATCATCACTCTAGTCTGTCTAATTAGTATGTTTCTAATTACAGGCTGAAAGTCATGAAGAAGTACAAATACCATACGGGCACAAAGCACTTCTCAGAGCTACTTCACGGTCTACTTCCATACGCATTGTTAACATACAAGACAATCACGTGACTGGAAGGTAATGAGTACATTTTTCAGAGACAATGAAGCTTAATAATTTATTATACAGGTTCATTACGCCTTCAATTAGTTCTCTGTCCATTCATTCTATGGATGGAACTGTTCAGAGATTTGCTAACAACTATACATCAATTCCAGCAATTCAGAGAAGGTTGCAGTCAATCATTCCGTCCAATCGTACAGATTTCTATGCTTCTCGGCACATTCCTCCAATACCTAGCACACTCCAAGGTCCAGGCATCCTGTATCTTCCTCGAAACATGACCAGTACTCATGCTTGCTTTCAAAATTATCTTGTGGATGTTTCTGTGAGTTTAAGCAGTAAATTAAAATAAAATAATGCTTGTGTGTTTGTAACGATGGTGATGGGTATATACATGATAATTCATTAGCTGCTGATCAAGGTTGGTGGTAAAGAATTGCCACAAACTGAATGGTAAAGCTTCATCACATTCAGTAGAAGGCAATTGGGGAATGAAGACGGTTGTAGCTAGGTGAAAAATCAGCAAAGAATGGATAATGAAAGGTTCAAAAGGAAGGCAATTGCTTCCACAGTCATAGATAGAAGAACAGAGGGATTGAGAAGTGAAGGAGAAGACTCAAGAGAGAGCTAAGGAGGAAGATAAGAAGACCTGAGATAGCCTAGAAGACAAGCTAAATTTAGTGGTGGAGGAAAACGATAATGATAAAAATACCTTATGCTAATGCATTTCTATTTCTGCAAGAGTTAGTAAATCAAGTGCCACTGTCCTCGCTAGTTAGTATAATATACTAGTGATGTGCTTCAGCACGAACAGTTAGCAAGCTATTGTGCACTAGTAATTAAATGAGGTAAAACATTTGTTAATTTTTCACCTTGCAAGATCTGTAAGAATAGAAATATTTAGTTTGCCTGAAGGTAAACACTTAAATCTGATAACAGTATATTTTTGCCATTAACAATTTGCGTAAATAGGTTGCATTTATTCTATTGTCATAAACTTAATGTTTCAGCTCCTATTCACCTCTAGGTATATATATATTTATTAGGTACTGAACAGAGCCTGATAACTGTTGCCACATAGAAAATGCATTAAAGTAAACAGGATGTGGCTTAGGGCAATATTTTTCCATATCACCTGTGTTCATAGTTATTACGTTGGGTTATTACGTCCCCCTAGGTAAATTTCTTGTTACCAAGGTATTCGCCCATGAGCAGTACCTTAATAAATTTATTATCCATTGGATACCCGAGAATATCACTCGTCTGATTGGCGGTATTTACGCTCGTGCCTGCGGCACTCGCGTAAATACTAAGCCAACAGACTCATGATATTCTCCTGTATCAAATGAATAATATATATATATCAGTCTATTTATTCCTAAAAGTAACTACTAGTATGTTGCTGTTGACCATTAATTTTAACTAACAAAAATATGGAATACTTTCTTATTTCAATTTTATTCAAGTAATGGTAGCAAACCATTCTGACTATCTCAATAACCATTATTGCTCCTGACAAAAAGAACCAAGCTACTAAAAATAGCCGATATTACTAAATAGTTAACGTAAAGTGTTAAATGCCATAGTAACCACTTGCCACAACATCTTGTACGTTCTTTAGCTAAGCAGAAGCAGTAGCACACAACATTTTCACACACACACACACACACACACACACACACACACACACTTGTGAGCTGAATATACCATTACAAGACTTACTTGTGTACTCTTCATGATTTGACTATATAATAGATTATTTGGTCAGAAGAATACCGTTGTGTAAGGCAGCTATGACTAATAGTATAATAACCAAGATTACTTACCACCGCCATTCTGATAGAACAAAGGTGAGGTAAGTTTGCATTATTTAACAGTGTCCTGTAACATTTAGATCATGCCAGACAACACTGAAAGTGGTAAATAATTAAATTTCCAAACATACAGGTAGAGATCGATAAACGAAAATATTCTATTTTGTGGAATATAGAACTGGATTGACCTCCAAGCAAACACAATATTGTGAGGGTCAAAGTACAAAAATGACATACTTATATCCAAGTAAAGGAACAAATATCTCACATTCTCAATTGTGTTAACCCTGATAGTTACAAATAATATCTCAAATTTAAAATGTCTTTCTTATTTATTCTTTTACCACAAATATATTAAATTGTATATTAGTGGAGAAATTACAGTACTACTTCCTTCAAAATGGTGTGTATATATATATAGTGATTGGTGAATGAGCGAAGTGAGCGAGACTCTTGGGTTGCTTATTTAGCATGGCATCTCTATGTTGATGAAGCCATGCTTCCATGAGTAACACCAACCCTTTAAATAAGCAGGAGTAACAGAGATAGGAATAATGAAAGTCATGAAGGGAGTTACAACTATTATTATAGAATGTCATTTTTCACAACATTAAAACTGTTTACTTTAGCATTAGCTTTCTGGGATTGGAATGGAATGAATTGTGTTTGGTTATAATGTGTTTAAATGCATTAAATAAAAATAATGTTTTTTTTGTTTTATCTAGCAATATTTACCTACACAGAAAGAAAAAGATATAATTAGTAATTTAAACAGAGCAATGAAGAATTTAATAGATGGTGTTAGTCATCTTGAAGAAGATGATGATGATGATCAGACAGCCGCGCCCCCCACCAAAAAAACAATCAATCCAAGTTTGCTCAATCATCTCAAAATATGCAGAATTTTTAAATGTGCACCTCGTAAAAAGCGTTCGGCCTCAGTAAGAAGGACAGACTCCATTAATCAAGATGTTCTATCTTCTGCTGTCCAGAATGAAGGAGCCTGTAATCCCATTCTTAGAAGTTCTTCTGCTGTATTAGTGAATGCTTTAGAGAGGTAAGTAAACATTCCAATGACAATTAGCTAATGTGTCTTAGCTGCATTGATTACTGATCACTGCTCTGTATTTCATATTCATTTTTCCAATATAGCATTATGTACATTAAATAAATAAAATAATTTTTTTGTGCTTAAACAATGATGTAATCAATAAAAAAAATTATATTGCAAGCCTCACAAATAATTAATTAGCCTCCCAACTAATGCTACTGTACAGAATGCTGAGAGCAGATGTTTGGTTGTTCTCTTTGTGCAGAGTAAATCCTAAGAGATTGAGAAGTTTGCGGGCACGCCTAGAACAGCAGTGAGGAGGTGGACAAAGATGGAAGTCATTAGTGGCATAATATACTTTACATTAAACATTAGTACAGAATTTAAATAGCTGTAACTATAATAGTATAAATATTAGCTAGTATTTGTAACATTTGACATTATTGTCCTCTCGAGCTAGTCCACTGTTAACAATGATATATAAATTATCTTCAAATTAATCAATAATAAAGTGCTGTATTTTGATAACATAATTGATCGATGGGATTTTGTCTCTATAGCTTGATGTTTTAATAACCCCCACCTATGACTGATGTCTGAGCAAGAGATATATATAGACATTTATTACACACATATAATAGATATCATTTTTATGGGTTGTAGAAATGCGTGTAAAAAGCTGAAGATACCTGAAATGAAGTATCTATTCACCCAAAGCATACCATTTCCACAATACATATTATTTTAGTTTGTTTTCTAGAATGTTCTACAGAGTAGTTATATTGTGATGAGCACACTTTAGGCGGTTATTATCTGGTTACTTCTTGAAGCTTCTATTAAAAAGCACTGGGTTCCGACTATACATAAATTTAGTATCATTTCTAAATATAGCTCCACAAAAATTACATCAACAACAACTGTTCCAGCAGAAGTAAATAATTTAGTATCCATCTCACTGAAATGCTTGAATCGGCATAATAGATTGGAGTGTTCACAGCTATCTTTTTAATTTATGTCAATATATCTTTCTAATATTTATTTTTAGACCAATGACATCATTTAGTAATTATTAAGCTATGTACTTTATTCTATCATGTAATTAATTAGATCAGAACAGGAAGTTTGTGACCTTTCCACTCTATTTGTTGCACTTATAAAAGCTATTGAATTCTTTTTACAATTCAGTTACATTAGAGCAAGCATTCACCAGATTCTCTCCATTATGGGCAAGATTGAATTCTTGTGCTACTTCTAACAATTATTTGGTAAGTCGTGAGGGTAGGTCTAACAACGTATTAGCATGATTTGGTTAGGCAAGAACCTTATTAAGTCGACCAATAGCTAATACGATAATTGTATTTTAGTACTATGTAGTTAGAGTAAAGTAACAAAAAAAAGATAATATCTTTTTTTTTTAATATGACTCCACTTAAAGGGTGCTCACACATAGCAACGCCTGGGCGCCTTTAGTAGCGCACTCCAGCTGAATAGTAGCGCGTTATCTACCACAAAGTCACGCCCCGCTCTGTAACAAATTAGTGCCCGTGAAATGCAGCTGTGCCTCACTCACCACTGTACCGATAGGAGGGCGGGACGGTGTCAACTTACAATAAAAAATTCTCGAGCTCTAAAGTAATGGATCCAGAATCTTATATTGCGTACTGCTCAGGAATGGACTAACTGCTATGGTTCAAATTTTGCCAGGGTTTAGGGCCACAAGGGGTCGACCCTATAACGTTGAGATATTTTTAAGGGTGCCCTGCCACCGGAAACCGAGGCGCGTAACCGCAAATTGACTGTTTTTGCTATGTCTTTACATTACTTTTTCTGTGTACTGTGGGCTTACTTTGTTGTTACAGATAGAATGAGCACCAATAAAGGACTCCAGCAAGCCAAATTTGAAGAATGAAGACCCGTCTGGGACGGCGATACAGCTCTGCACACCAGCTACTATTTGGTGTTATTTCGAAGCGGCCGAAGGAACTAGCGTGCTCATTTTTTTTTCCAGAGGTAGCTAGCAGGCTTCTTCGCAACATTACAGAGCCATATTTCTAATATCTATATTCTTTTTTTGTCAATAGTAAAATTTTCGTGCCGTTTTACTCCTGCGTTATTCTAAAAAAATCTCTCTGTAACTTTATTCTAAGGGGGGTATGCTGCTTGAGCGCAAAATTTGGATTCAATTCAATGATACAATTCCACGAAATATCGATTTATATTTTCAAGTTGACTACTGATTCGCTATTTTACCCCACCCCCCATAACGTTGAGCTCCGGAACGCGCAATTTATTGGTAAGAGCATAATCAATTGACTTGTGGTAGCTCTAAAAAGAGCCCATTTGTAAACAAAAATAAGAAATACAATAATGAGCCGCGAGATGGCCGTTGTAACTTCGGAAAAGGTTAGTCCCCGAGCAGAAGTGAAGGGGTATTCCCAATGTTGCTTGGAGTTGGTTGCTCATTAGTGAGAGCGGGGTAGTTCAGCACAAATTTTAGACTTGTAGGTGATAGGGCTGAAGAATACAGCGGTAGCAATCCCGACAGATAGAACTGAAGTGATGATGACGGAGTCTATACGCAGCCAAGTCTGAATACAAGGTTGGTGGAATAGTAGGAGCTGGTACCAGTCAGGATGGAGTTGGTCACCGTTGAGACAGAGTTTTAAGCTGCTCCAATGGCTTCACAAGTACAGCCTCATTCCGTACCCTGAAAGTATAATAGAAGGATGTTATTTGAGGTGACTGTTTCAGACTAGTACACTACAGTTATACAGTTATAGCTCGGGACCCGTTTGTCCTCCTGCTTCGCGGTAACCTGTAGATTTTTTTGGCGCCAAAGTTAATTGATCCGCGTAGAAATTCAGAGAGCTGGCCCCGCACGAATAGATTGCACGCGGGGGTCGGGTTACCGGCGGTTCTGCGGTATTATACTGAATGATTAAACGACCACAGGTCCCGGTGGCAGGGCACCCTTAATGTACGGAATTTCACGGAAATAATCGACAATAGTTCACGTGGTAAGGTGAGTAAATAGAAAAGTAAAACTAGTTGGTGTGCTCGAGCACAAATGGCGAGCGAGCTTTAAACTACACTGTTGTTACTCAAACTACTAAAATAAAGTTGAGTTGCTAAATTACGCATATACGGTAAAGGGGTTTCAATGCCATAGTAACCGAATAGAAATGGAAGTCCCTTAAGTTTTCAAGTTTTAACTGCACCCGCAAAAGAATTCAAAACTGTAAACAATTCAATTTCTAGGGTGATACGGGTACTGATCGATAAACCAGAGGATTCTGTTTAGTAAACGGTAAACAATTCAATTTCTAGGGTGATACGGGTACTGATCTATAAACCAGAGGATTCTGTTTAGTGCAATTTTGGATGGGGTCGACCACATAACAAACACAAAAACGCGAGGGTCAAAGTACAAAATGACATACGTACGTCCAAACATATATACAAATAAATAAATAAATAAATAAACTAGTGGTGTGCTTGAGCACAAATGGCGAGCGAGCCTGATAGTTAGGTAACATAAAATGTTACTATTTTTAGCTTACTTCATGCAAACACTATAATAGCAGTTATGACATTTGATTTCAGCAAACAAATACAAAATCACTCTCTTACCTGAAGTATCAAACATCAACCATTCTGATAATCTCAATCACCAGTAACTCTTGAACAAGCTCTCAGCTACGATAAAAAATAAACCAGTGTTATTATTTGTAATTTTAGCCAACAAATATGGAATTACTACTTACCTCATTCTTGAGTATTGATAACTTCTGTAATATCAAATTGAAGTTACTTTGACCATCTGAATTACCTAGAATTCTTGACAACAAGCTCTCAGCTACATAAACAAAAGACAATCAATTTTAGCACACAAATACAAAATTACTTTCTTACCTCATTTTCTTGAGCAGTAGTAACTTCCTAGTACCAAATTTGAGTCAACCAGTCACAGTTGACAACAAGCTCTTAGCTGAGTTAACAATAACAGAATTACCTGAATAAACTTAGAAAGCAGTGGCAAAGAAGCGCAGCTTGACAAAGACTTCACAATTGTTTCAAGAAGAGAGTAGCTGTAAACTTTTTGGTTGAAACAAAGTTGCGTCTGCAGCAGGATTCTCCGCGCTCGTTAATTGAAAAATAATACTGGAACTGTGAACGCTTTACCTAACTTACGTAATTAGAAGCGCGGGCGAAAACAGAGGTCTCACATACCCCATAAACAGATAAATAAACTAGTGGTGTGCTTGAGCACAAATGGCGAGCGAGCCTGATAGTTAGGTAACATAAAATGTTACTATTTTTAGCTTACTTCATGCAAACACTATAATAGCAGTTATGACATTAGATTTCAGCAAACAAATACAAAATCACTCTCTTACCTGATTAATGGTAACTTTTGTAGTATCAAACATCAACCATTCTGATAATCTCAATCACCAGTGACTCTTGAACAAGCTCTCAGCTACGATAAAAAATAAAACAGTGTTATTATTTGTAATTTTAGCCAACAAATATGGAATTACTACTTACCTCATTCTTGAGTATTGATAACTTCTGTAATATCAAATTGAAGTTGCTTTGACCATCTGAATTACCTCGAATTCTTGACAACAAGCTCTCAGCTACATAAACAAAAGACAATCAATTTTAGCACACAAATACAAAATTACTTTCTTACCTCATTTTCTTGAGCCGTAGTAACTTCCGTAGTACAAAATTTGAGTCATTCTGACTATTTGAATTTACCAGTCACTGTTGACAACAAGCTCTTAGCTGAGTTAACAATAACAGAATTACCTGAATAAACTTAGAAAGCAGTGGCAAAGAAGCGCAGCTTGACAAAGACTTCACAATTATTTCAAGAAGAGAGTAGCTATAAACGTTTTGGTTGAAACAGAGTTGCGTAAGGCAGTGCAGCAGGATTCTCCGCGCTCGTTAATTGAAAAATACTGGAACTGTGAACGCTTTACCTAACTTACGTAATTAGAAGCGCGGGCTAAAACAGAGGTCTCACGTACCCC
>WLWD01005406.1_pt1 | contig 12466 bp, 13 predicted proteins | sample 6712731 | NCBI WGS metagenome assembly WLWD01 (sample SAMN12718690, study PRJNA576275) | sponge metagenome | isolation source: marine sponge | host: Mycale hentscheli | place: New Zealand: South Island, Marlborough, Capsize Point | collected 2014-11-01
GCAGACACAAACAGTCATGCAGATAATATGAAGCAGACACAAACAGTCATGCAGATAATATGAAGCAGACACAAACAGTCATGCAGATAATATGAAGCAGACACAAACAGTCATGCAGATAATATGAAGCAGACACTGTGAGTAGTGAAACACAATTTTAATATCTCATTGTTTCTGAAGTTATGGCCAATACAAGAAGTGCAGAAAGTGCGAAATATATGACATGCAAGTTGAAACATGTATTACCCAAGTAGAGAAGTTACTAGAAAACCACAAACCAATAAGTAGCCAAAAGCAGCTGTTACTCTTTTATTTGTTTCTTCTTCTGGATTTAAATAAGCAATAGTCAATAATATTTATCTTATTTACATACCTTCAATGCTGCAGGGGTTTGGTAAAGAACATGCCAAGTGGTCTCCTGCTGCTGGTATAGCATTCGAATACGACCCTGATAACTCCTTCAGGCACACCACCTACCCCAAGCCAGAGGAGTGGCCGAAGAGCGAGTTCACACAGATACCGGAGGACCAAGGTGTGAATGGGAAGGGTGTGGTGAAATGGGGCAGACTTCAACAATAGTAGCTTGTAACAAAACCAAGTATTTGGATTAAAAAGACAGTCTAAAATAATAGGGATTGCTGGATTAGAGATGGTTTGCTAAATGTCTCAGTCCTGCTGGTCAAACAGTTAAGAACGAGGCACTTCTTGGTGAGTAATTTAGCCTGCATAGATATTAATTAGCAGACTGGGTTAGATGTTCGTAATTTACAATCCGGTTCAATCCCGAGTACTAATCAGTATTTCATTTGGTTTTTGGTTTTTTGTTTTTTCTCAGCTGAAGCACCGTATGATTATGATGGGGTTCCTAATAAATTCTATCTCAACGTAGAGGTGAGTGTGTTGATGTTATGGTGACATATTTACTACTTTCTTAACATAATAACTTAAACTCTTAAATGCAAACTTTTTCAAACAATTTTTTTTTACTTTTTTCGTAGTACAGTATTAGGTAGTATAAGTACATTTAGACTCCGAAAGATCTTCCTGTATATTAAAAACGATGTATTATTATGTGATGGAGCGTGCTTGGAAGGACAGTGAACTCGGCAGGAGGCCAGGAAAATGGTGCTGTAACCTCACTGGAATCCCAGACAAACAGTCACCCATTAATAAGCAAAGTATTACTGTTAGCACTATAATTTTAGTAATAAGAAATATTATAAAATTAACAGAATGAAACTAAGGCCTTACCTCATCTCTTTTATAGAGAGGCCAGGCCAGGGCCCTAAAGTGACAAAGAGTCTTTGTGAGTGAAGTTTAGAGAGAGTGTGTTTGTGTGTGTGTGTGTGAGGCAGCAATAATTGGTAGGCCTGGGCCAATTATGCTCCATTTTTCACCTATTATGCTCTGCTCCAATGCTTGTCAAATTTACCTATTATGCTTCTAAAATTTATCTATTATGTTCCTATTATGCCCAATCAAATACTCGAATAACGATGGAAAATTATTAATTAGAGTCATAATGATAGTGAACTTGGATGTTCAAAGAAAATGTACTATGAGAGAGAAAAAAAATCAGTATATTGCTTGGTTGACACTACCTACCACAGAGTCTAAATGTACCATGTGCTTTCACATGTGTCAGAGCCTCTTCTCTCATATACCGATGCAAGCTTAGACAACTATTTAATTTTTTGCACTTTAAGAGAAAAAAAATCCTCAAAAACCACTTATTATGCTGGCATTATGCTCGATGCTTTGGTACACCTATTAAGCCCAAAATTACGCCGGCATAATTGGCTCAGGCCTAATAATTGGTAACATTAGGTATAGCTACCTTATGCTACTGGATTCATAATTTCCGAAGTTATTCCATCAAGCTCCACTGTGTGGCAGGATACTTGCTAGTTATTATTGTTACGTCAATTTGATACTATTATTGGCGAGCGAGTGAGACATACAGTGGTGTCAAATTGAGAATCGGGGATATTTGTACTTTGACCCTCAACGTATTTTTGTGTTAGCTCTTGTTCGACCCCGTCCCAAACTTCACTAAACAGAATCCTCCAGTTTAGCGATCATTACCTGTATCATCCTGAAAATTAAACTATTTACTGCTTTGAGTTCTTTTGTGGTGCAGTTTAAACTCAAAAACCAGCCGGAGTATCATTTCTATTTAATTTAGTGGTGGTGGCAAGTTAATGTGCTATTTGTCATAGTTATAAGCCTTACACAGCAGTATTTACTTGAAAATTCATTGTCCACTAGACTAACCATGAACAAGTCTTGCATAGGTATGTCCAGTTATGTGAAAGTATTGTGTGTTACAGCTACAACTAAGAATACCACAAAGAAAACATTTAAATAACGTTACTTGTTGTTTTTTTTGTTTTTTTTCCAATTCAAACAGTTGTGGGGAGTGGTTACTATGGCATTGAATCCCCTTTTCTGTATATGCGTAATTTAAAAACTCGCTGTTTTTTTTTTAACTTCTAAGTGTCCCTTGTTGGTTGTCAAGAGCCACTGGTCATCTCGGAAATTTTATTGCTAGAAAATCAATTGCCCAATAGTCAAATCGCGAAGAGAATATGATGGAAATTGTGTGCTGGTATATCCAGTGATCAAGTGTGTACAAGTGTTGTGTGTTGCTAAAGAATAGCACAATAAATTAAACAAAAACATTCAATTAACAAAGAAATTATAACCTCTAGCATTCAAATTTGAATTTCAGTCAGACCAGCTTGCTCGCCATTTGTGCTGTAGCACATCACTAGTAATAATAGCTAATTTTCTCATTCTAACAGCCAATATAAAATGTAACCGTATGTTTTGACTTTTTGCCGACCTCTGCAAAGGACTTTGGCAAGAAGTCGAAACATCAGGTAAGTTTTAATCAACATAGCATTGGCTGTTAGAACGAGAAAATTTGGTATGATTTTAATTACGTTATTGTTGTATTTGCTATGTAGTCCAGTGGAGCTCTCAAGCCAGAGAGTATCGTCCTGTCTGCCCTGAATGTCCTCAAACAGAAGTTGAGTGATCTTCAAGTGCATCATCATAATGAGATGTCCCAGGAGGCCCTCCACATTCAGTGATTGATTACCATGACAACTTTGACATTAACCACACCCAGAACACTTCAAAACTTCTTATCATCTGTGTATGTATATCTTTTGATTGTGGGTTTTTATGAAGTTAGGTGTTAATTTAACTACAGTGTCCTAGGCGTAGACAATCCTTCCTGCGTTTCAAAACTTGTTGTGCACGCCAGTTTGTAGCGATTAGCGCGTGTTGCGATTACTGTTAATACTTATTGCAATGTCGTCCTCTGCCGTCCATTACTAATTGTAAGAGCAGTAAAGAATGCACTTTGGAAGAAAAAAAATTGGAGCACAACTTTCAATTTGGGTAATGGTCACCACAACAGCTCAACCTCCAGAGTGCGGGGAAGCGCGCGATGTAAATGGTAGTGGTCGTCATTTTGATTTGCAGATCTTGAATTTGGGTGACTGTAGTAGTAAGGGGTAACTACTGCATCTTTCTGCGTCACCATGTTCTCTAGAAAATTAGCAGCCCTAAATTATCATTCACCAGGAGCTGAAATTCCTCTGGATTCAACTGAAGATGTGAAACCCTTGGTGGTTTGGCTGGAAGACCAGAAAATTAGACACTACAAAATAGAAGAAAGGGCCCCCTTGAGAGATTCTGCTGGTAAGGAATGGGTCACAGTGTTCAAGAGCTACCTCAAAACCCTAGAGTGCCCCTATCGTGTAGAGCTGGACCTCCCAGCAGTTGTGGACTGGTTGCTAGGGGTTGCAATCAGATATGAATTTGATGAGTTGTCTGAATCGAATCCAGATTTGAGACGTGGAATTGGTGAGAAGGGCCCAGTCTCTTCACTGTCCAGACAATTATCAATGCCTGCTCAGGGATCTCCCCTGGACATTCCCCCAACTGATCAAACATTTATATCGGGGACCCAAGCTCTTGCCAAGTTACTGAAAATAGCTCCGCATCCAGATCCTACTGTTCTCTTATCTGCAGCTAGAATAGTCATCCAGGAGAAGTTGGCTGATTCAGCGACAACTGCAAAAGGCAAGGATGCAGCTAGCAAAGATGCCGATACAGTCAAAGAGTTCAAGATAACGGCAAAGGAGTGTGGGTTTGAACTGGGAGATCCTGTACTGAATGAAGCAGCTAAGGTTCTCAGACTTCTCCACCTGCAGGAACTCAGGCAACTCCAGACTCGGATTAACGAGATCATTGTAGCCGTTCAGCAGATTACTGCCGACCCGAAGACAAACCAAGCTCTGGGCAAAGTGGGAAGATAACTGATTCTAGACACTGTAAAGTGTTTCTCTAAATTATTGCCTTCTCTTTCACTTGCAAAACATTTAATATATGGACAATTCTTTCTGTGATTTTTATTCTTCATTTTATTATTATAAAAAAATTCTTCTTAACATGTTTATAATCCAGTTCACTTGCTGTACCCAACCAAATGAGATGCTACATAAGGATGAAATATGAAAAAAAAAAAAAATTAAGAAAGTGAAATTGAACCAATCTAGTATAGAAAACCAGAATCAGAGTACTCCAGATGTAACAGCATTCTGCACATGCTCAGAGATTGTTGCCAATGGATTCTTCTGAAATTCAGGATGCCTCAATACTGCACGAAATTTCTCCACTTCACTGAGCCTGCCAATGAAAGGAAAAAATGGCGCTATAAAATGCAGTTATTCTTCAAAAGTGTACTTTTAAACAATGTAGATCAGTGAATCACACCCATGTTTAATCAATCTTTAACTCACACAGAAATTGTCTTTCGCTTCTGCTTTGAAGGTACTCCAGACTCGCTAGAAGTAACGAAGTAAGTTGCACATAAATGCTGTTGCTAATAATATATTAATATATAATACACAGACAAGGTTCTATTTAGAAACAATTGTTTAGGAAGAATTTTGGGCAAGTTCACTGCCAAAAGCGAAACTTTTAGAGCTTTTTTTTTTTTTATTATTTTTTTTTTTTAACACAAAATGTACCTGACGTTGTATGAGCTAAATGTTGTTCAGCCTCAACACTTTACTGCACACAGCATGCAAATTATTAGAGGGGAAGCTGAGAAGTTGGGTGGGGAGGAGTTGGGAAGTTTGGGGAGAAGCTTTTCCCCATGCACCTCCTCCCACCCCTCCCCACTAGATAGAACCCTAAAGAAAGAGAGCTAATCTACTGCAGAAAAATTTCAGTGTGTGCAAAATGGGACAAGTTGCTGATGTTGATCATCCTAAAAACTAGCTAACTGCTAGTAATAGAAAAAAAAATAAAATAAAAAAAAAAATTAAATTTTTTTTTATTGCACTGTGGAGACCATGGCTACCACAGGGCATTGGTCACAAGCACAGCTCAAGGGTCATGAAATGGAAACTGGAGAGACTAGGCCAGCAGACTACTTGCTGGATATCGGTAGCAGTACAAAGAGACTACTCCACTGCTGTGCTCAATACTGCTGGCTCTTGACTTGGACTGAATAGTTTCTTTAGCATGTCTGGTTAATTATGGGATTGAGATTTTATTGTTTCATAGCGTTTGCTAATTGATACAAAAAATAATATTTCCTGTAGCCACCTAACGTTAGATCAATGCTGTAATCATGAGTAATAGGCCAATGAAAGAATTTTACAAGACCAACTTGCCTTGCTGCTAGCGTGGGGAGTGAATTCACCAATGGCTGCATATCTCCAACTATCACGGTCTTCCTTCTTTCCTCTTCTGCTTTCTTTTCAACTTCAGTCTGATTAATAAGCTCAACTTCTGCGACACAAAATTGACTAAGCCTCAACGACTAATTTCACAACATTCAGCTCATTTCACGCTTCAATAAGGTGGACAGTTTTCTAAAATCCAGGCAGGGTACATCATAGTGCGACATCAATAACGTTTTGACTACTTAGTTATTTTATAACTAATATCTTTCTTAGTGCTACAATCAAATGATAGCTATTTGTGTACTAAACTATAATGTTAGGATAAGATAAACATAAGGCTGCAACACACTGCTTTAAATTATTCTGCTATCAATTTATTACTACCCTATTATTATTATTATTTATTTTTTGCAACCGCTATTACTACTCGCATTGCATGTCTACTTTATACGCTTCCTAAGCCCATTGAATAAATTACTATGACCATAATTTCTTTCTACCCGTATGGAATGTCACTCAATGTTATACTTTAACCATACAATAATAAAATTTTAATTTTGAGCATATTGCTAGCTGGCTAGATATGCACAATGAACTGCAAAACATTTGGCTCAATGTCTGTCACAAGACAGTGCACATCCAGAGATGGTTTTAAAGTTGCAAGCACCAAAGCAAGAGTGCAATGGCCCAATATCTGCATAATATCCTATAAACTACATGCATGTAAGTGCCCATTACATTTTTTTTCCACATTTTACCAGGAAAAAAAAATGTACAAACTCCCAAGCATTCCTTGATTTACTCTTTTTCCATCTGTCTTTTTTAAAGTCTCGCTTCTCCTTTTTAGTTTTCTGATTCTGTTTACTGTTGGTGACAGTTTCTCCCGTCTCAGAAGAAGTGGTAGTGGTCGTCAAACTAAGAACAGAATTACACTCCATTATGTCAGCTGGGAGAGGGGCCAACTCGCTTCCCTCCGCCCTGTGCACGACGCTATTGATGGTTGCATTCTTGGAAAGAGAATACGGAATAGCCGACTGGTTCTTTCTCTTCCGCCTCACTTTCCCCATTCCAACGGCTGACTAATAGGCGACCCGCTTGCATTTACCTAAGACTTTGCTTTTCCAGCTGGCGGTAGGTAAAGGGTCTCAATACACGTTTACCATCGCTAAATTAAAAGATAAGGTAAAGCGTTTTTATACAAACGACTCGATTAGTTGTTCTTTTTAGTAACATTCTTTTGCTAGAAATATTAACAAAATATGAACACCTACAAATGTATATGAAATGAAGTTATTATAATGAATCTACTCCTTGTCTTTCTTTGATTCTTCAGATTTCTTCTTGTCCCCACGCTTTGTAATGACATGAGCCAGGACAGCCAGGCCGACACCCACACAGGCTCCCTGGACACTACTAACAACAGGTCCAGCTGTAGACAGAGCAACAGTCGCTCCACCTAACCCACCAAGCACGATACCACTGTACGTGAACTTGTCCATGCGGACCTGCCCCTTATTGTGGCGCAGTCTATAGCAACGATCATATATCTGCTCATCTGCGTTACCATGCGTCCGCATGGCTGTCATGGCGATGGCAAAAGCCACTCCCACAGCCTAAGTTCACACAAGAAAGAGCAAAAAAGAAAATACATGGCAATGCTAACATAAAACCCTAACTATAATTACTACATAGGAACTGAGGGAAGCAAGTAATAACCCTCAGAACATGTACACTTAATTAATAACACTATTTTACTGAGAGCATCAAAGACAAAAGCTATGTACCTTCTTCTCTCTACCTCCCCCCCCCCCCCGTCACTTTAATATTAGCTAAGTAGTAGACATTTAAAATAAACTCAGCTTAGATAATTATTAAAACACAATTACAAATGGTTAGATAATTATTAAAACTCTTCTTATGTCTTAACAGCACAATACATGCAAGTAAACCATTCACTGACGGCTGTAAGCAATAATTGAGAAATTTGATGAAAGTTTAGAACAAGCTAAAATGATTAGGCTATACTGCTGTTTGAAAACCAACCATATAATTGGCCATTTTACGAGGTACCGGTACAACATTAAAAAAAGAAGAAGGTATAGTTGTAGTAAGTTCACACTTTCGACAAATAATAGGTAAAGTACGGAAAGTTTCACTGTACTACACTAGTCATATGGTGCGAAAAACAACAACAACAACAACAACAACAAAATAAGTACCAACCAGAGACTGGATGAAATTCATTACACAGTGTTCTAATCGTCATTCAATTTCCCACTTGATTGACAAATTCCTTGTTTGTAAACACGGTTAGATGGCATGTTGATGCACTGAGGTGGGTGGGGGACTAATGTGTTCAAGCACACTAGTGCTGTTTTTAAACGGTTATACGACACTAGGCATGTGATTAATCTGTTCTACATGTTGCCTTGGTTCCAACTCCCAGTGGGCTTCATGCTCAATCATTTTATATTGCCAACCACAGCACCAAGACATTACATTACATTAAGTTCCAGATCAAAGGTTGAATCTTTACACATTTGCTATTTGTGCACACTAGAACCTCATTGTAAAATTTACATATTACTGAATAAAACTTTTAAGGACCATTTAATGATACTACGCTTAACACAAAAACCTGATAGTATATCTTAAGACTGAAAGGTGGGCATAGTTTGAATGCAGTATGTACACTGTAGTGCTCATCTAAGCAGTGCTAACTATTCTAAAATATTTGCTGGCTGGACCACCCACACTTAGAGCCGGTAAAGGTCGTCAGCACTGGACTGATAGTATACTATCGGTGACTTACAGTTCCCTTAGCGACGATACTTCCAGTCCTTCTGGAGAATTCAAGAGGAGCGCGCACACCTTTATAGAGAAGGTAGGGAGGAGCCAGGGCCAGAGAAAGTAAAGCTCCCATATTTGCTCCTCTGAGCATGGTATGCCTGTAGAGCTCCAGGCTAGGGTGCGCTATCTTTTCATCATCATCCATTTTCAGCCTATCCTATTCATAATCACAAAAAAACAACAACAACAACGTAGACTTGGGATAAAATGGGAGTTTATCACAACATACCTAAGCCAACAAGACGAAGAAAGAAGGAATTGAATTCCCACTCGTAAAACCGCTTAAAATGCGGCGGCGTTCATCAATAATGCATCTCCAATTTAATAGTGCATCTCCAATTTAATGAGAAATACTGGAGTGGGTGCGGTCAAGTTGAGTGGGCGGGGCTATCTACACTATAAAATAATTCCCGCGGATTTGCAGTAGGCTAGCAGCACCGCGGCTTACTCCCGCCATAAATAAAAGGTCGCCATGATGGGGGCTGCTCCTATTGGATCTTTAGCTGCTGCTGGCAGTGAAGGCTTACGTGTCAGTGCGTCCAAGTACGATATTTTCAGTTCGCTGAATGGGGAAAACAGTTCAGCGACAGAACTTTCTTCCAGAAGTGGGAAGGACTGCGAGAAAATGCTGGTTGTCCCCTGGCTGCAAGTTGTTGCAGGTAAAAGTGACGGAGAAGGACACTTTAATACTGGAAACAAAAGGAGATATTCCAGAAGGGAAAGAGAAAACCAGCATGACGACCAATGCGTGCCCTGTCCTGCTCCACAGAGGAGGAAGCTGGACGAATCTGAACTGGGGAGGAAAAGATTACTAGAGAGCACACCACGGTCATCAGTGTTTGCAGCAACAAGCCACAACTGTCCTATTCAGAGGCTCTTAGGAGATAAGTATCAGCTGAGAGACTGCTTAGGGGAAGGAACATATTCCAAAGTTTACGAAGCCATTGAAATTGATATTTCAAAACAATATGCAATAAAGATAATAAGCAAAAATCATCGCAAGCTGCAAGGTAGTGGAAGGCTTTATGATAAAGAAATAAACATTCTGCAGAGTTTAAAACCACACCTATGTATTGTTAAACTTCACGACGTTCTAAGAAGTCCGACCCATGTGTGCATGGTGTTGGACCTGGCTGAAGGAGGGGATCTTGCCAGCCGTTTAACGAGGGACGGATGTTTCTCTGAGGAACGCAGCAAGTGCATTGTCAGAATGATACTGGAAGGTGTCCTTCATCTTCATCAGAATGGTGTAACCCACAGAGATTTGAAACTGGAGAACATCTTGTTCAAAACAGAGGCACTCAATTCAGACATCGTCATTAGCGATTTTGGGTTAGCCTACCAGAAGAAAGGGCAGAGTGAAAATTGTGACTGTAATAGAAATAACAATAGCACTTGCAAAGGATGTAAAAGCTTCTTTTCCATGAAAGGCGAAGATGGCATGTCTACTACTTGTGGTACACCCGAGTATTTATCTCCGGAAATGTTGGACGGCGATATTTACTCAAATAAAGTGGACCTGTGGGCAGTGGGGGTTATAGCGTATGCATTGATCTCCGGTAACATGCCGTTTGCTAATGAGGATGGTAGTGGCAGAGGCAGGGCTAGGATGTACCAGAGGATCAAGGAGGCCAAGTACACCTCAGTGGTTGAGGTAAGTGATGTTTGTAGATTGGGTCTAGTTGTGGTTCCTACGGGAACTAAAGGTGCTGACCTCATAGTTAGTGACATATGTTATCCAACTGGTTGTCATGAAGTTTATGACCCTCAGAGTTCAAATTGCCACCAGAGAAAATATGAAAATATTCCCAGTTCATGAATGTAATTAAAATTACAGCCCACGAACTTGGTCAAGAGGGAATCCTTGAGTGTTTGCTAATGTTAGAGACCAAGTGAATGGCTACATAGTTCAATTTCGTTTTTGTTTTCTCATCATCAATCTCCTGATGAAAGTGTGAAAAAAAAACTGGATCAAAGATTTATTTACGCAACTGAGTTGGTCACATCGGTGTGATAAGTGTGATATGCCGGCTTGACAGTTAAGACTGATATAAATAAATTAACTTCTAATTGCACAACACAAACATATCATGAGCAACTGTAATCAGGTTAGCTAGATTTGATGCAACAGAGTGTTTTTGTATAGACATAAAATTGCCATGTAATGGTGATCTCTTAACTTATTTTATTTCATTATCTTGAGTCATATTAGGAAATAAGAACTCGTGGGGGAAGGTGGGGGGAAAGTTGAAGGAAAACTCTGTAAAGAATCAGATTTCCTTGCCAACTTCCTATTGTATATATTTAGAAGCCATTATAAAGGTAGTGTTGCTATGACTACCTTTTATTATCTGAGGATGTGTGTAGTGTTGTTTGTGTGAAAGAGGGAGAGAGCATGGGAGAGCAGTTGTGTTGCCAGACAGCTGGCTATTCAGTGAGTTCTGTGCACATCTGCTTACTCTAGCTGGTGACTCACTAGGAAAGGCTTGATGCTATCAAGGCTGTACTATAAATAGAATCCACTTAAATCAGTTAATGAGATCCAAATACATGTAAACATAAACCCTTACCTATTTGCTATAATGCAATATCTATCCCTCTTTTCTCTAGAGGGATATTTTTAAAGCCTCCCATGAAAACCTTAGAATAGTACATGTACTTACATTGTCTGGTCTTTCAGTAAAGTTCTGTGTTCTGAATTACTACAAACTTTGCATGCATGCCTTTAGATGTTTGCTATGAAAAGACTGAAATTCTGTTCTTGATTAAAAACATGTGAGTAGTTTCGAATGTGAAAATCTGTAGTTGTTTACTTGTGTGTATGTATGTGTGTGTGTGTGCAAGTGTCGCCGAGACTATGAATAATCATGTAAACATGATGTTGACACTAATTTTTTTTTCTACTGAAAGTGCACAAAGTTTGATGGCATTCTCAAAGGAAATCTCACGTAATTTGGTTCAGCCACAAACTAATATTTTGACATGTAAGTAACATTAATATGACTCCTTGGTTACTGTAATATTTATTTTCTCCATCATCTCAGTGTGCCCCAGTGCTTTTTCTATGGCTTGTCACTCGTATTATAGCCCATGTACTATAAATAGGTCCATGAGTGTTTATTGCCAGACACTCCCTACTAGAGCTATGTAGATTTGTCTTGTCATGTGTGTGGTAAATTAGGCCACTTAATAGTAAGACAAAACAATCAGAAATGTCCTATTTGTGCAAATATACTCGGATTAACACATTTGACTTTCTCAGCTTTGACTGATGGGAACATGTGTGTTTGTATATGAGGTTGTTTGAGTCAGCATTTGTTAGGCAGCATTATCTGGGCTTCCAATTAGTATCCCTAACCTCTAGTCTCCTTGGCAACCTTGGAAGTGGCTCTGAGGAGAGAGAGGCAGGTATTGTGGTGAGGAGTCTTTAGTACCACAGAGGTATAGTAACCATGGTGATTGGAAGACTTATCACTGATGGTTGGTATTGTACACCCACCTTCTTTATCAGCTCAGTTTACTCAGTCTCCTCCACCTCATCCCCACCACTAGACCCACCCTGTGCCTCCTCTCTTTCTAATGTTGTCTGTGGAACTGCACACACACACACACACACACACACACACACACACACACACACACACACACACACACACACAAAGTTTTGATCTAAACAATAAGTTCCATTGGGGGAGAAAACATCAATGCACCAAACTTAACTCTAACTAGCCTCAGACTGATTTCACTATGTTTATTGCTGTGATCTTGTGCAACACAGATATAGTGACCAACCCACTACACGAGCCTAACTGAACTAAACTACGAACTTGCTGCATCCATTATTTTCTTCATCTGAATTATTTTCCCCTGTATCCATGGTGATGAATTGTGTCATTGTATGGAGACAT
>WLWD01001591.1_pt1 | contig 12450 bp, 4 predicted proteins | sample 6712731 | NCBI WGS metagenome assembly WLWD01 (sample SAMN12718690, study PRJNA576275) | sponge metagenome | isolation source: marine sponge | host: Mycale hentscheli | place: New Zealand: South Island, Marlborough, Capsize Point | collected 2014-11-01
ATGCCACCTGGTTCCTATTGGCTATTCACAACTTTTACTGTTATGGTTTGCAAGCAGGGGCACTTTTCCACAAGTGTCCACTTATGTATGCATACGAGAAGTGTAAATCTCATAGCACACATTTTCTGGACAATGATAGGAAAAAGTAGTAATAACATAACTAGAACACCATAGGTGCGAACCCTCAGTGGTATTTGTGTGTAAACAACAAAATAACCGTGCACTTTACGCTAACACATAACACAAAATCAAAAAAAAAAAAAGTCCATTGTTGTATCTTGGTTCTCTAGCTACACCTTAATTGTAAGCAAGTAACTGTTCATAAAGTTTGAATGTAATTCATCAATCAATAGAAAATAACACAACTCAAGAGAACTGGAAAAATGACACACAACTGATTAAATAGGTAATGATACAGGAAGTGTATGATACAGGCAGGATGTAATATAAGTGATCACAATAATTAAATACCGGTATGATGATAATCAATACAAAGTTACCACATCCATACTTCAAAGTCTGCAACACCGATGAGCAATTATTGTAAACCCTTTACCATTGTGGTTTGTAACCAGAAGGTATTGGACGTCAAAGCAATAAAGCCTGAGTTTGATTTGCACTACTAGTAAGCCACTGTAACTTTGGGCAAACTTTTTGTTTGTGAAGAAATTTTGTGTCTGATAGAATTAGACATCTCTCCAAAAACAACGTTCAGCTGGTCTTCTCCAAATATCAAATGTACTGGCCATGAAGTCAGCAAAAATGAGTGGTTGTTGTGTGTGGCCCTTTACCATTTACAATTGGGTTAAATGAACTGGTAACGGATGTCACCATTAGAGAAAGCAATTGCCCCCGAGTTGGACTCGCTATTTCTAAGAATACAAAGCAAAACAAAAATTGGCATATTAAATGGTCTTAAGTACAGTCCTTTTGATAGTTGGAAGGCTAGCAGTAACTACAATTTGGCAGATGGGGGTAGGCAGGGGAAGCCGGCCTACCTACTCTTTAAACTAATAGAATTGAACTTAATTATTTTGATTGTAATAGCTATTGATTACTATTACTGACAGCAAAGCTGTATTCAAACTTGTTATCATGTGCCATGCCTTTTCTCTGATCTGGTCCAGGTGGCCTCAAGTTCCTCTAGAATTAAACTGTGTATGGCCATTAAGTCTGTAAACCCTTTACCATACATCCAGAGCATTTGGTAAATGAATCGGTAATGGATATCACACATAAAAAGCAATAGCCATGAGTGGGACTAAATACAACGTATAAAACATACTTCATCGAGTAATACAGTTTGATGCCACTTCTATGCTTCAATGGCTGCCAACTTTGAGACCCGCTGTTGACAGAATGACCGACCGCAGACTATTGTAACCCTCACGAACAAGTGCACTGAGGGTTGATAACAATATGTCTAGGGATAACAACATCTTGCTTCTTAAAAGTGCTTACATAGATAATGTGATTCATTTAGCTCATTTGTAATAATATTCCACTCTGATTCATTAGTCAGTCAGCTAGTACCATATTTCAACAACCCTTACCCATTGTTGGTGTGGTGGGCAACTATCACTCTGAATTTTTGCTATACATTACAAACATGAAGGCATGCAGTAGTCTACTGCACAGTGTCTATTCAACTTCTTCTTTTTTTTTTTTACAGTCCAATGTAGCTAAGAGCCCCTTACAGATAGGTACAGATACCTAACTGGATGGTTGGGGCAAACTATAGTAATGGCCTCATTCCCAGTAGTATTGGCTGTTTTGTGAAAATATTTCACTATTCAGTGAATACAGAATCAGAAACTTCTAAAGGTAAAGGGTTTGCAACACACATACACACACGCGTGCACACACACACATACACACACACATGGACCGTCGCTTATCTGAACGCTTATGATGATATTCATTTGAATTTACTGTGCTAAAGTAGATAAGGATTCCGTTCCCCATTCAAAACGGCTTGTTTCTCATATCTGAGCACTTGTCATATCTCACCTATTTCTCGGTACCAAGGTGTTCAGAATGAGAGGGTCTACTGTGTATGTACAAGTAAATCCTGTTGTGCTGTAAGATTAGTCTATTAGTAGTACATAGTACATAGGCGATGGAAGGGAGCAGCCATGGCCGCCCCACTTTTTGAAGTAATTGAGCTGAACTTAATTATGTTGAGTACAAAAAACAACAACTGTATTATGACTTGTCATATCATGAGACACATCCTTTTTCTGATCTGCTCCCGCCAGGCCTCTCCACTTTCAAATTGCTTCCGTCACCTATGTAGTATAGCAACATAACACTGACTGAGTGGGTTAGAACCTGACTGATCTCTTCCGAATACTGCAATCTTCTTTCAATCAATACATATAGACATCCAGTAATTTGAAATCAATTTCACAATGTAGGAGACAACTGGTGATGGAAGACATGTGGTTACTGAATTATTGAAAAAGGTGCACTCATAGACTTATGTTCACACAATCTAAAATTGACATGGTTGTTTTTCTGTGTCCCGTGGGCTAATATTACTTCCATTTGTTTAGATGAATTTGTACTGGTCTAGCATTGTACAGCCACTCTATGATATGAGTTAGCAGGGTTTCATACAGAGGGGGGCTGAATGCATAATATGATTTACAGTATATTAACACTGATCAGTGTGAAGGGAATGCTGTTGGGATAATTGAAAGTACTGTAATTGGAGTGAAGTGAATGGGTTTTGTAGTAAAATGTGTTTGCTTTTTTGTGTGTCACTTATTTTTTCTTTTTAATGCAGGCTTTCCATATTCTGGCAGTGCCATTGATTGACCTGATGCCATTTGGTGGGCCAATGAAAACAAACCCACGGTTCTGTGGCTTGAAGAACAAAGATATTGTGTTTTGTGTGTCATATGTTGTATATTTTCGATTAAAGATTGGATATATCTCACTGATGTAATAAGGTAGAAATTTCACTAATAATGATTCTTTACCAAAGCCTTCGTGCTGTTGTAGTGAAAAGATCCTTTACCAAATTATAAATGTATAGCCAAACTACCAAGGTATAAGGTGTTCAATATTACATACCCTTCAATGCCCACCTCCATATGTAAATTAATGTCAGGTAACTGGCACCACTGTGGCTATTCTTTAGAGATTTCAAAATAATGCTTTACCAAGCTAGTCTGGTATAGCCGACCCTTTACCTTTTAAAAACCAATAAAAAGGTAGGTAAAGGGTCGTCTACGCCTGACTATTACCAAGCAGCTAGTGCGCTGTTGTAGTGAAAAAACCCTTTACCGAATTATATAGATACTTTTTCGTAGCCAGACCCCTTACCTTGCACTAACGGTTTGGAAGATCTGGCCATTCGAGACTAGGTAAAAGATCGACGACGCTGGAAAAATCCAACAAAAAAAAAAACAAGGGGAGGAGTTCATGACTTCGGGTACGAACTCGAGGAGACAATATTTATTTGGGATAGCCTGCAATGTAGTGTACTGTACATACATAATGAATTCCAGTTCTCCCTGACTGTTAATGTTTCTTAGGAGAGGAGAACAAATGTTAGGTAATTTTGTATAGCTTGTCATGTGAATTCCAGTCTGGGAAGTGTTTCATACAATCTTGCTCTCTCCAATCCTGCAACAAAACAAGTCAATAATAATTAACTGCAACTTATAGATCATGATTATAATATCAACTGTAAAATACCCCTCTGGTTATTATAAATATATATAATGCATGGTTCAGATCAATATGAGATGTTAAGGTATATTCCAATAAAGGTGTTAGCTAAACACCCCACGTTTAAGCACACCCTTTTGAGTGTGATCCCAGAGTGTGAGTGTTACAATACACCCCTATGGTGTAGCACTACACCCTTCTAATCAGAGGTGTCATGGTACACCCAGGTAAAGGTGTAACTGAACACCCCGTTTTTTACAGTGTAGAGTACCATGAATACATTAAAGCTGTAATGCTATTGTTTTTCCTATTCAAAGTCATTCATATTTCTACGCAATCTATGTGTAATCACATAAAACACAATCTATGGATGGTAGGCTCTTTAACTTTTATAGAATAATCACAACCAATAGTTAACTATTATTATACCATACTAATAATTTTTAGCCTAATTGTAGCTACTAGTATTGTTTGTTTGTTTGTTTTTTCAGTTAAACGAGCAAAAAAACATTTATCTAGCTATATTAATTAGCAAACACCAATCTTGCCACTTCAGTACTGGTGTTTTTGTACGTATAATATGGAAATTTGCACTCGCTGATAATTTGGCATGTGTATAGTTAATTAATACAACAATAGCTCAATACTTCTGGAAAAATAATGGAACTGTTACGATATTATTTTGAGATCAGAAATGAATTCATTATCACTTAATTGACTGTTGTGCAATGATTATCTGTACTCTTCATTTTTCTGCTGTGTTTTGTAGTGTAAACAATCCCATTCTGCTAACTCTGAAAACAGGTAAGTTTACTTAGTCTAAGGGTTATTCTTTAATCCTAGAGATAAAAACTAGCAAACACCAGATGTGTATTTAAGTTTTGTACACTGTTTATTGTTTATTAAAGTAGTCCATAGTTTACAACCAAGTTGATACACACTCAACTAATTAATCTGGTGTTTCGTTCCATTTCTATCACCACAAAAAACAGTAGCAATGTGGAGTGCACCTGGGATAAAAAAGCAATTTATGAGGAACAAACAATTGTTTCAGTAAAATATATGACACTGGTACATGTTTGTCCATAGCAATTAAGACAAAATAAGTCAAATCTCTCTAACCAAGTGGTAGCTATTGTGAGTGTAACTAAGTGCATACTAGTTTAATTACAGTAACTTATGGACACTTGGACTACTTTCATGACATTATTTGGCATTGAAACATTGTAAGTAAAATGCGAGAATATCCTTTGATACGTCATAATATCTGAATCCTTAGACTGCTCATTCTGGTTAAGAGCAGGTTTCTTTATCTTCTTCTTGCTCAGATCTACTACAGCATACAACTCACTCATTTCTGCCGCTTGGAAAACAATTAAAGTCACAGAAACATTCAGACTACATATTAAAATATTTTTATAATGGTTTCCTGTTATTGCAGATGGTAAGCCATGTTTACCCTAACAAAATAAGCTTGCGATAAGATCATATGACTAACATCATTACAGTATTTTGGCATGAAAATGGGTTTGTCGTTTCAATAGCAAGAAGATATATTGTCTACGTAGCTGGACTACTCAAATCATTGTTCGTAAGTACTGCTATTGGATACAATTGGTCTACTGGAAAGGCCCTTGACTGCTACAATAGACAGTCAAAACTTTAGTGTACAGTAATTACATAAACATTTACTTCATTGCAACCTTAAAAATTTTTAGTCCCTAGTTAACACATTTGATGCATGTGATCTCCTGTTTATGCTATTACAGGTAGCTAAACAAATCATTGTTAACATCACATAATAATTTTTATATCCTCTTGTTTATCCAGTCACTGAACTGTATGAGTTTAATATATGATATGGTACACCCAGCCATGTTTTCAGCTTCCACACATGCAAATGATTGTTATAATGATGTCCTATGTCCAACAAAACAGACACTTTTTTAGATTTTCATCTATCCTGAAAAAATAGCTACTTTCAAAAGTGTTTTCGTGTGTCAATATAAACTTATCAAAACACTTGTTGATATCTTCACAATAATATTACCAGACAAATATGAATTTTAGTGGAGGGCAAAATATAGTTGCCAAATATTTTTTGTTATCTGTGATATAGTATCATGAATACATTAAAGCTGTAATGCCATTATTCTCCTATTCAACTATAATCATTCATATATACTTGTACAAAATCTAACAATCTCTGGGTGGTCACGTAATGTACAATCTATTGGGTGGTTGGCTCTGTTCATTAACTTTTATAAAATGATCACAACCAATAGTTAATTGTTATATTATACAAATATTTCCTAATTGCAGGTACTGGAATATATTGTTTGTTTGTTTTTTCAGTTAAAAAAACATTCCAGCTAGCTATTTAACACTTGGTATTTTGTATGTTATAGAAACTTAAAGACATGAATTCATTATCACTTGATTATCACTTGATTGATTATGCTATATCATAGGCATAACCTTATAGTATCATTAAACTTGGTAAATTTCTGCATTGTTTACTAGTGTGCATTGATTTTCTGTACTCTTCATTCTTCTGCGGTGTTTTGTATTGTTACCAATCCATTCTTCTGACTCTGATAACAGGTAAGTTTACATGGTTTAAGTGTTATTATTTAACCCTAGAGAAAAAAGCTAGCAAACACCAGATGTGCATTTAAGTTTTGTACACTGTTTATTGTTTACTAAAGTAGTCCATAGTTTAGTTCCAAGTTAAACTCAACTAATTAGTATAGTGTTTTGTTCCTTTATAAAAACAGAGTAGCTATGTGAAGTGCACCTGGGATATAAAAGTAATGTATGACAAACCAAAAAATTGTTTCAGTATAAAATATAACACTGGCACATGTACATGTTTGTCCATTGCAAAACTTCATGAAGATATTGCAAGTCAAATATCTTTAACCAAGAGGTACTTATTGCGAGTATACTAAGTTCGTACTAGTTTAATTACAGTAACTTATGAGCACTTGGACTAGTTTCATGACATTATTTGGCATTAAAACTTATAAATACAACACAAGAAAATCCTTTGTTTCAAAATCAATGGTCTTATGGAGGGTCATGTACCCGAAAATATTACTTACATAAGAATAACTTGACACTCAATTTTATTAGTAGCATCTACGACTAATGTAATATCTTGGGCAAAAAAAATACACCAACAAAAACATACAATAAAAAATCAAATTTTGGCAGCAGAAGTAATACATATCCAAGACAATGAGCATAGCATCAAAAGAGTTTAAATAATCCATAATTCAATAGCAATTTAGTACTTACAAATATTTATATATTATACCATAGTTGCTGCGGTAATGACCATGGAATAAAATGTTATTCCCTTTCTAATTTTCCTCCTGCATCGTATATTTCCCTTGCTGCGAGTGTTTTTGTACTGGGACAGTTATCAGCTATTTTTCTGATATTTTCAAATGGCTACGGGCAAGTTTTGATTCATACAATCTAAACTTTAGCTAGCTGGCTAAGCTACCTACATTCAAGTTCTCCACTTTAGTTAATAAAACTAATTGAATAATGGCATAAAATGTGTACATATGCATGATAAAATAAAACAATGAACATGTTATGTTTAGTATTCAATGTTCATTATAGATAAGTCATAAAGTGTTCATACTTTATTGAGGATCATAAAAGTTGGAATTGGGGTAATGTTGACAGCTAGTGCAACTATACAAACTGTTTATAGATATGATGCCAGAAACAGAGGTGCTTGATGATTATGAATACTGGAAAATGTTTATTTGTGAGCATCTTATAAAGGTCATTTGGTTTGCTCAAAACGTTCGAGACTTCTTGATGCTGTTTATATTTTAGTCTTTCGTCATTAAGAAAAGCTTCCAGTGACTTGCGTGCTGCTCCTTTCTATGTTATTTTCTCGAACCGCATCAAACATTTGAGTAGTAGTGTTATCTCTCAAACTATGGTTTGTTGATTGACCCACCCCCTCCGCCCCCCGATACTTGCCAACAGTGACAGCTTTAGTTGATAATGAGGAAAATAGAACCACTGCAGTAGAACTAGATGAAGCACAGTAGGAACTAAAGTTGCATTTATATGTGGGTGGGTATAGGTATCTCCATTAATCAATTCAAATTTTCTCACAAAATACTTGAGGTAGTGAAAATAGCAGTGAAGCTAAAGTATATAATAGCTAACCCACAGCATCGCTGGAATTATAGTCCAATAGCTGCACCTCACAACTTGGCTCTGCCCTACTTATCGAAACAGTTATTGGTAATAATCCAACTATTACATATTCTAATCATTATAATTTATTTTTTATTTTATTGTTTTTGTAGAAGCTATAATAATTATATTTTAAAGTATTTATTTTATTTCTGTTATATGTGGCTTAATTAAATGGAAAAAAATTATAAACTTCTTGAAGTGCAGGATTGGGTACAGTTGTCTTTCCAGTGACTGGAAATAATTTTTTTTCCATAAAACCTTACTACTGGTATAATTTTTAAATATAATTTTTTTTTACACTGATATATCACACATTCTAGCTTGTTAAAACATACTAAAATACTACACAAAATTTTGTTCTGTCTACTTTTTACAACATGTTAATAGTTATTGCACATAAAGTTCAAGTATAGAGATAGCCAAGTCTTCATCTTGTCTATCCTGATCACGACAAACTCTCACTTTAATACTAGCTGCAGTAGGACGATCCAGTGTCCTTAGAAACCATGGAGATGAAGGATTTCCACATTTCTGTGATTCCCAGAGATGAATGGCACAAAGAGCACCAACACGACATGATGGATGTTTGTCACAAGTGTAGTTGCTGCCAATAGTATCAGGCTTCTCACTGTTACAATCACAACCAGCAGCAAATGTCCAAACATGTTCATAGTTAGAAGTTACACTAACACCATCAACATAATTTTTGCTAATGTTTGTACTTCTTATCAAAGCAGAAATATTCTTAAATCCATCTAAGGTTCTATTTTGGTATCCTCTTATTTGACCAGTGATTTTAGTATAATCAATTTTAAATGTGGAATATACAAGTGTAGTACATCCAGCATTATCTTCAGTTACTATACATGCCTTTACTCTACCAAATGTACGGGCCATGAGATCTGGAGGACACTGATTAACATCTAATTTGGCTATCCTCATCCATCCAAGAGAATCACCTCCAAATGTATTGTTCATATCACAATATACATTTCTCAATGCACCAGTGGAGGATCTCAATATATAGTTACCAGAGAGATAGGAGGAATCTTTACTCAAAGCTTGAGAACATGACGAGAAATGATACTCAGTCATTTCAATTTCAAATAAAGACAAATTATAAGTTATATTATCAATAATTTTATAAAAATTATTGACAGCTGTATTAAAATCATCTTGTCTTGCCACAATTCTAGACAGATTAGACCAATTGGAAAATGCCTCATTGATAATCCTTCTAATGCCTTCTTCTCTGATTAATGAAGAAACTATTGATAAATCATTTTGCTGCGGTTTGCCCATGGATAGACAGACATTAATGACCATTACAAATGTAATGACCAATATAATCCAAGTTATAATTAAAATGGAGACTATAACTTTATAAGATGATATTACTTGGTAAATTTTTGACTTTTCCTTTAACTGAGGCTCATTATTTTTAACATCCCTCTTATCTTTTTTGTCATTACTACTGAGCACATCATACATCATAACATCTTGATCAGATGCATCTCTATCCTGATTACTTGCAGGCTTCTTTGTCTTCTTCTTGCTCAAATCTACAACTGCATACAAATCAGAATTTGCTAGTCCACTCATGATAGCATCTAATTACCTGGAAGCTATTATCAGAAAGTGTGCCTTTATAGTAAAAAAACACGAACTTCCTGTATAACTAATAAATATTATAAGCATAGCTCAATCATTTATTTGAACATTTAACACTTATGCCTGACAATTTTGCAGCATAAAATTTCTTATTTCTATGTTTGAGATAGAAGGAAGGCTCCTTAGATTGTAGAAAGTGCTCGTCACTCCCCTCTTGACAAGACTTGAAAATTTAGATATCTGTCAAATTGTATTTACAAGTTAGTAGAACATAAATTAGAATTGCTATTCCCTACCATATTTTAAACACATCAAATTCATTCTTGATATTATACTAGTACATAAGTGGATTTATCTGACATGAATTGATGAAGTTCAATAGCTACAGTTGAAAGTGGTTGGCAGGAATTTACTTTAATTTTTTTTGCATTAAATCCACTCAGTATGTGCAGAAAAAATGGTGTGGCCTCACATAATAACCAATGTTACAGCATATGCTGTCTTTAAACTAGCAAAAATGTCAAATAGATATTAGCTATGGTACAAGTGGCCTAAATATCACGTCTTCTATATATCACACTTATGAATATTATTTCAAGTAAGCTAACTTTATAAAAACATTGAATACTGGTCAATGGTAGTACTAGAAAATATATTGATAGAAATTTTCAATTCCAAAATTAAGACATAAATTATATTATACCATCACCATTATTATTTACTTCAACTTAGCACTGAGTAGAAATTTGTGAAAATAGTTACGGTTTATGTGGCATTTAAAAAAATGGATTTTTATATAACTGATATCTTTAATTTTGAAGTATTAATATCATGTGCATCTCATACAAGGTTCTTGCGAGATCAAATGTTCTGACATAGTATTATTAGAAATAAATTGCTTTAGCCATTTTTACTTAATGATATGTAGCTAATGAAAAGTATTTTAGCCATAAATAGTGTTTTTCTGTTACATATACATAATAATAAATATATATATATATATGACTGAAAGTAAGTAATTTCAAAGGCTTCAGCCAATCATCACTGTTATTTTCAAGAGCCAGAAGGAATTGAAATAAAGCTTGAGAGTGAAATATCTAGCCACATCACTCATGTGAGTGTAATAAGTGATTTATTCTACTCTAGATATCTTCAATGCTATAGTTTGAACTAGGACAAGGTTTAACCTTGGTTGTTGGGGTCCCCACACCCCAGCTGATAAAGTAGCAGCTGCTCTAACCTGGTTGGGTATGTTAGGTAAAAGGAAGGTTGCTGTATAAACCAGGAGAAATGGTAAGCTAGGCTGGTGGTTGCTATTTAACAACTATAGAGCAGAAATGCATTCATAAGTATTCATCATCATTCTTATTGTTATAATTTCATCATATTTCAGTTATTCCTCCAATGATTGATTAAATTATTTGCATAATATTTAGCAACCCTAAACTTGGTGAATTTTGGCATTATTTTTACTCTTAATATTAGTAGTAAATTATGCACATAATATTGTGACTTATCAACTAGAAAACTCTTTAATTGTCATGTAGCATTATAATGTCTTTAGTTGGATATAGCATTAATATTTTGATTCTACATTCATAATCATTATTGAGTATGCAGGAGGGCCCATACAACATTGTGCTTTGACTCTCCACACTTACTCTTACTGTATTTTCTAGTCCAAATAGTTTATAGCTACTTATTATGTTTAGCTAACTACCTTTTCCAGAGCAAGGAGTGGTATAGGTTGATGGTAAATACTTAGTGCAGGCAGTAGGAGGGCCCATACAACATTGTGCTTTGACTCTCCACACTTACTCTTACTGTATTTTCTAGTCCAAATAGTTTATAGCTACTTATTATGTTTAGCTAACTACCTTTTCCAGAGCAAGGAGTGGTATAGGTTGATGGTAAATACTTAGTGCAGGCAGTAAAAAAAAACTTGTAAAATTTAGGTAGCTATTAATTTAATTTACAGTGCCATCTAATCCTTCATGTGTGTAATTGTGGCTCTATCTCGAGTTCCTACAATACTATACTTCATTCCAGCATTGTGCTTTGGCGTGCTAGTAAGTTTATTTACCATTTTACTCTAAAAACAGGAAAGTTTACTCAGTAAAAATAAAGTTTTTTAAACAAACCCTAGACGTAAATTCTAGTAAACACCAGATGTACGTGTAGTAAACACCAGATGTACGTGTAAGTGCACACTAAACTTATTCGCCTGATATTTTTTGGTTATAGATCCATCAGCACAAAAACAAGTAGGGTAGTTTATATCTACATCTGAATCAAAACATTTTTATGGCATACAAATGCTTGTTTCAGTTAAATAACTTGTTTATCTCTAGCCAGGCTTCATGGAGACATTAACATCCTAATCTCTTTACTAAAGCTTGTCTCTGTAGCTGTGTGCATACTGTTCAATTACATGTAAATAAATGATTTCTCTCTCTTTTTATTTAACAATACAGAATAAAAAATGTTTGATTGCCACTAGGAATCGAATCCAGGATTGCTTGCTTAAGCACTTCACCACTGAACTATCAAAATCAGCCAGCAAAGTGATTACATCTAAACACTTTATTTCTAATACATTAAGCAATAATTGACCACAAACATCAAATCTGATGTTATGGTTGCTAATGGATTTCTTTTAAGGGTTGCTAGTTGTGTAGCTAAATACACTTTCCTAGTTTTGTGTATTAATCATAGCAGACATGAGACTTGCCAAAAATGAAAACCAAGAACGACACTATAGCTAGCGAGACACTTACAGGGGTAACACAATCTAAAATCGGGGATGTTTGTTTATTGGCGAGCGAGCGCAGCGAGCGAGACAGTATTAGGGGTGGATAATGCAAAATCGGGTATATGTTATATATATATATGTATGTATGTATGGATGGTACGTATGCTCTTTAAACGCGC
>WLWD01001197.1_pt1 | contig 12444 bp, 5 predicted proteins | sample 6712731 | NCBI WGS metagenome assembly WLWD01 (sample SAMN12718690, study PRJNA576275) | sponge metagenome | isolation source: marine sponge | host: Mycale hentscheli | place: New Zealand: South Island, Marlborough, Capsize Point | collected 2014-11-01
GGCAGCGAGCCTGAGTGAGAGTGAGAGTGAGAATAGATAAGCAGCGAGCCTGAGTGAGAGTGAGAATAGACAGGCAGCGAGCCTGAGTGAGAGTGAGAATAGATAGGCAGCGAGCCTGAGTGAGAGTGAGAATAGATAGGCAGCAAGCCTGATGGAGTGAGAATAGATAGGCAGCGAGCCTGATGGAGTGAGAATAGATAGGCAGCAAGCTTGAGTGAGAGTGAGAGAATAGATGACAGCAAGCCTGCGAGTGAGAGTAGACATGCAGTAAGCCTGATAGTGAGAGAATATGAGCCTGATAGCGTAAGACTAGACAGGCAGCGAGCCTGAGAATGATGGCCGTGAGCCTGATAGTGCAAGAATACACAGGCAGTGAGCCTGAGAGTAAGAAAATAGAGACAGGCAGCGAATATGATAGTGTGAGAATAAGTCCAGTATCAATAGCGTGAAGGGCAGCGTGCCCTGCATAGACACTATTAAAGGGCCCCTGGTGGACCGTCACACCTCTAGTAAAAATCTAACTACAATATGCACTAGAACCTCCTACCTATGCTCTATATAATGCCACACTGGCCATAGTGTAGTGTGGCTTATGAGTCCTAACACACATCCAGCACTAGTTCATTCTCTAATCTCCTCTCTCATCATGTAACCCCTATTTTCTCCACCTCCCTTCTCATGTAACACTCACATCAGCATAAATCTCAATTACAGCATGCACCTGACTGATTCAGGAGTTTCTATGCTTTCGAGAAAACTGATCACTTTGACAGAGCCAATCTTGGCAATACCGTGAGAGGGTCTGGCCATTACTAAATACTGCAGATCCATTACTAAATACTGCAGATAGTTACTAATATGCAATGGACAATGATGATCATAAATTGTTGCATGAAGGTTAGAAGAAGAAGAGTGGGAGCCGGCTATGCACCCCACACCTGTAACGAAGCCTATGCCTGACCATAATGAGGGTTGGCAGCATGCTCTCGTGATTTAAAGATAGCGACTGTGGGTAGAGTAACAGCATCAGAACTAGAGTCCAACTCTTAACCTAACTGCACTAGTTAAGCACGGCAAATGGACCGGCAGCATGCCCATGTATTATCGAGCCATAGAACTCCTGTTTTTGGCCGATTACATCTGTAAGTATCTATTGTGTATGAAAGGCCATAAGCCGGGTACTGATGATTTCACAATGAGGTGGTGGCTTGATGATGTAGATCCTATATATCCAACCTAGCTAAGAAAGCTAATTATTTAGAGTATCTTAGGGGTTTTACCCACACTAATTAAGCCACAATTAACTACGTGATGAGTGAGTAAGTTAACGGAGATGTAGCCCATCATCACATCACCCGAACCCAGGTAAAGGTCAGCAGAGGACCTGCAAATACTGCGACCATGCGGCTAAGTGGTCACATGTGGTGTGTCACATGTGGAGCAATGGCACCCGGGCACAATTACATTAGTCCTGATAGCCACTGTTCTCAGTGCTTGTAGCCTAAGCCTAGCAGCTACCTGTTACTGCCTTGCCAGAATGGCTGATTCACCCGACACTATTAGCTCTCTAAGGATGACTGCTCATCAGTGGTAGTTTGTTGTTTTTTTAATAGTAAGGTGCTGGAGATATACTGTCTGTAATAGCAAATTTTTCTCGTTCTAACAGCCAATAATTACTTCAGACGAGAATGACTGACTACTCACTGAGATTGTCAACATCTTCCGATAGTACTGGTCTCATATACTGATTACATAACTTGACATACACATTTACATGTATATTTATTGTCACACAAACACTTGTGTCCTAGGTGACCACAACAAGCTAGCCAGAGCCACTAACTGCTGTGAGTGTTGGTGATACATTCTAGCAATGTAGACCTATTGGAACCAATACTTCCTTATATTACAAACACACTCTAGAGAACACTCACTTGCCATCATTACAGCAGTATCAGGTAACTCCATGATCATATGTTGACACTTCTTGAGCCATCATTCACAGCTGGTCTAAGTCAGAGACATCGAAAGCAGCTCCACCCACTCCATCCCACTACAAAGAAAAGCAATAGAAAAAGAAAATACACTGAAATGAATAAATGCAATCATGAAATTTCAACTCATATTCTGCAAGCTAATCCCCCCAAGAAATTGATAGAAACAGTTCGAGAGGTATAGAGCCACAGGGAAGAAATCTCAGCTCTATCTAAATGATAGACCTTATAATAAATAAAAATGCATTATCCTAAATTAGATAAACTTAGCGGAAGATATAGAAAATGCAACAGTTGCAAATCCCCGATGTGTGGACAGTGCACATTTCACATGGGCCTCAATTTGGTGGACCAGCATAAAGGAAAAAAAATTGCATTCATTGAAAATATCATATAAGAAATTGAACATCTGAATAATTCAATATTATCCAGGAAATCCCATCATATTGAACTACTGCACACTAACCACTGTCACTACGATAAATTTATCTCTAGCCAACTCTCAGATACATTTCTGAGGATCTCATGATTGATACTGATTGTAGACATGTTCAATACACCCTATTATCCCTACTATCATTAGGGCTCTTCCGGCTTTTCACCCAGGGGGGATCAAGTTAGACAGCAATCGATATTTTAAATTAATCGTGCAATATACTTTATAAGATGTAATTCTGTACCAAGACTTAGAATAAAATATTACCCCCATTCTCTTTTTTTTTTGTGTATTATTTATTTTTCCTACTAAGCCTTATACCTTAGCCACTTTCATCATGTATACCACTGTTAATTTAAAAAAAATACCAGTACATTAAAGGAAAAACAACAACACAATCTCACTAAGTACTAGGGAGGTTGGGGGGGAGGAATTTTATTAGGTACAGTGGCTGAGTGTTTACTGTCATGCTTGTAATCACAAAAAATCTTACCTGCCGATGACATGGAAGATATATATAGATAAGAAAACCAAAAAGGAACATGTTTTGACTTTGTTCATGTTAAGTTGTTGAATGTGCTTCATTATTACCTTTCATAATGTTTTCAGTAGGTAACAAATTAAACAATTTCTAAATTTAATAGTACGGTGCGAAATTGCCCATTACAATGTATGGGGAAAATAGCTGTTCAATTGAAATCGCACGGGGAAATGAAATAGTGCGTAACTAAGTGAAATAGCACGTAACTAAGTGAAATAGCACGGAAACTAAGTGAAATACCACAGCTGCTAAGTGAAATAGTACAGATACGTGTGCATGCGTGCAGCATTAACCTTGAAAACGTACAGTTCGAGAGATTCTAGTTGGAGACAATGTCATTGTGTACCACAGAAGCTCTACCCATATTAGATGGAATTTTTTCAACATTTTAGGATGAGTTGTAGGCTGAACACGAAATTCCAGAGGAAGCTAATGCTGAAATACGAAGATAGTGAGTGACTGATACAGTGTAGCTACAAGTGCAAATGATAAAAAAAAAAAAGCTGGCCTACTATTAGCGAGTGATAGCACGTGTAACCTGTGCTATTAGGGATCAATAGCACTCATAAAGCATTCAAAATAGCACTCTCCGAGTACAATTTCAATTGCTTTACGAGTGTTATTGATCCCTAATAGCATGGTTACCCATGCTATTGTACTCACACTAGTAATATAAATGGTATTCGATAACCCACACTTCAGCAATGAATTGGCAGCAGAAATGATTAGTTCAGACAGTTACATGCTTTACAAGAGGGGGAGGGGAGAGGTGCTTAAAGAAAACTCTGTTTTTTTTGTCATTGCAAATAATCTGTCATTCGCCATAGCTCTACATGCAATTCATTAGCTATCTATTCTATACACATCAGAGTATTTAGTACACTTACTTGTTATCACACAGCATAAGTGAATTCCTTCCGTTGTAGTCCTCTCTTCCGTTATCATCACTCACCAGTAGCACAAAATGCAACCTAGCCAACAACGAGCAACTAACCACGAGCAACCAACCACCACACCTACTTCAATCTTGCAGGGTCACCGAGGACAACTTCCACAGAGGTCGAAGGTGAAAGCTGGCACCAAGAGCGCGCGCAAAGACATTGCGTGAGGTCAAAGGTGAGGGTCAGCCGTTCTGCACATAACGTCTTTCATTTGGGACTGGCGAGCGAGCGTAGCGAGCGAGACACTTACAGGGGTAACACAATCGAAAATCGGGGATGTTTATTGGCGAGCGAGCGTAGCGAGCGAGACACTTACAGGGGTAACACAATTGAAAATCGGGGATGTTTGTTTATTTATTGGCGAGCGAGCGTAGCGAGCGAGACACTTACAGGGGTAACACAATCGAAAATCGGGGATGTTTATTTATATATATGGACGTACGTATGTCATTTTGTACTTTGACCCTCGCGTTTTTGTGTTAGTTATGTGGTCGACCCCGTCCCAAATTGCACTAAACAGAATCCTCTGGTTTATCGATCAGTACCCATATCACCCTAGAAATTGAATTGTTTATCGTTTGAATTCTTTTGCGGGTGCAGTTTTTCTATTCGAGTTAGTGGCGGTGGTAAGTCAATGCGCTCCTTGTCATGGTTATAAGCCGTGCGCAACAGTATTTACTTGAAAATACATTGTCCACTAGACTACTGCGAAGGTAAGTCTGTGTAGGTTCATGTCCAGTTGTGTCAAAGCATTGTGTGTTACAACCACAACTTAGCTAAAGAATATCACAAAGAAAACTTTTAAATATCGTGTATTGTTTTGTTGTTTTTTTACTTCAATTCAAGCAGTTGCAGAGAGTTGTTACTATGGCACTGAAATCCCTTTACCCTGTATGCTAAATAAAAAAACTGGACCTTATCAGTAGCTTCAGTGTTAGAAGTTAAAATCATTCATATAAAAATAGTATAGTCTTTAGGCTCGCTCGCCATTTGTGCTCAAGCACACCACTAGTTTATTTATATATATGTTTGGACGTATGTATGTCATTTTGGGACGGGGTCGAACGCGGAGCGAACACAAAAATACGGAGGGTCAGTGTTCGCTCCGCGTTCGACCCCGTCCCAAACTTCACCAAACAGAATCCTCCAGTTTAGCGACCATTACCCGTATCACCTTAGTTGAATTGTATACCGCTTTGAATTCTTTTGCGGGTGCAGTTAAAACGCAAAAACTTATGGGAGCTCCATTTTTATTCGAGTTAGTCGCTATTTGTCACAGTTATAAGCCCTACTCAACAGCATTAACTTGTAATTTCATTGTCCACTAGACGAACCACGAAGGTAAGTCATGCGTAGGTATGTTCAGTTGTGTGAAAGTATTGTGCGTTACAATTACTATTAAGAATGTCACAAAGAAAAACTTTAAATAACGTGACTTGATTTTGTTGCTTCTTTTTCAATTCAAACAGTTGCGGTGGTTACTATGGCATTGAAGCCACTTTACCGCATACGTAATTTAAAAACTCGACTTTATTTTAGTAGCTTGAGTGTTAGTTGTTAAAATCAATCATTTAACAATAGTGTAGTTTAAGGCTCGCTCGCCATTTGTGCTCAAGCACACCACTAGTTTATTTATTTATTTGTATATGTATGGACGTATGTATGTCATTTTGTACTTTGACCCTCGCGTTTTTGTGTTAGTTCGGTTGTCGACCCCGTCCCAAATTGCACTAAACAGAGTCCTCTGGTGATCGATCAGTACCCGTCATCACCCTAGAAATTGAATTGTTTACCGTTTTGAATTCTTTTGCGGGTGCAGTTACAAACTTGAAAACTTAAGGGACTTCCATTTCTATTCGAGTTAGTGGCGGTGGTAAGTCAATGCGCTCTTTGTCATGGTTATAAGCCGTGCGCAACAGTATTTACTTGAAAATACATTGTCCACTAGACTACTGCGAAGGTAAGTCTGTGTAGGTGCATGTCCAGTTGTGTCAAAGCATTGTGTGTTACAACCACTACTTAGCTAAAGAATATCACAAAGAAAACTTTTAAATAACGTGTATTGTTCTTTGTTGTTGTTTTTTTCCTTCAATTCAAGCAGTTGCCAGAGAGGTTGTTACTATGGCACTGAAATCCCTTTACCTGTATGCTAAATTTAAAAACTGGACCTTATTTTCAGTAGCTTGAGTGATAGAAGTCAATAAAAATAGTATAGTCTTTAGGCTCGCTCGCCATTTGTGCTCAAGCACACCACTAGTTAATTTCCAGTCTCTAACCTCAAAGCCGAATTTCCATCGTAAACCGCGTACGTCTCCTATGTGCGCGGTTTTTTCTAATAGTTTTGTGGTGTCCCGGTAGAAGGTACGCTGGGTGAAGGTATTCTGGATGAAATTAAAGCTGGGGTTCAGCTCAGTGGACTATCATGTAAGTAACCTGGTGTCAGTAGTAGGTTAAGAAACTTGGACTAAGCTATAGCTATGTATATAGAAATGGTTTGCAATATCGTGGTGGCAAAAAAGATGAAGTTTTGCTCAATGGGCCAGTCATTTAACTGCTTAGCAAGTTCGCTAGTTACCAACAAGTTAGCTAAGTTTTAGTTAATTCCAATAGGACAGTATCTTGGTAATTGTGAGAGTTCAATTGTTGTTTCTATTTCAGACACATAAATTGGGTGACTGGTGCACATGATGGATACACTAGGACCACTGAAGAAGTTCATGGCTAGTGATTCAGTTGACTTGCAATAGTTGTCTACGTAGCAGAAGCAAGAATGCCATTAATAGAAAATATGTACGTTAACACTTTGTCAAGTTTTCTCACTTTGTCATGCGCTTTTAAAATGTACACCACTATACGGTGTTAGAACGGTGTTAGAAATCCAGAAGGTTTATACGAAGATGATTGAAATAGCTTAAGATCAAAGCGGAAGACTCGACATACAAATTGGATGAAGTCTGCTGCACACAACAGACACACCTAACTTCAAACACTATAAAGAGATACCAGCTCATTTTTCTTCCTTTCCGTCAGCGATTTACCTACATAATTATTAATACTGATCCAGATGACTGAGGGATATACTACAGACATTTTGCACAAATAGCATACGAGATTATAATACCGAAATTCTTCCCACTTCTCACTACTTTTTTTTTGCAGATAATAACTCGGATATCTGAATGTAGTCTACTGAACACAATGAACACATTAACCCTTTAACGGCGGTTAGGGGTCGATTCGACCCTGCCGATGGGTGGGTCACTTTAACCCGTCATACCGCGCGATTGGTAAAGCGTTTTAAAATATAAATAATTGTATTGAATTCTTCAGGCAATGGGCGTTATTTTGAATATTTTTTTGTAAGTTTGTGACAAGAAGTGCCGGAGCTATGGCCGAGAAAACTTACACCACTGCTGAGGTGGTCGACCTTTTAGACAGCCACGAATTTATGGAGGATCATATGATGTCTTCGCTTGATGCTGCAGATTTAGATGGCGAAAGTGAAGACGGAGATTGTGCTGAAGGCGATGGCTTTGCCGGTGATGGGTCAGCTATGCTTTTACCTCCAGAATACCTAAGCGCTGAGGCAAGTCACCTACTCCTCGACAGCATTGGGGACATTCTTCCAGCTGAAAGAGATTCCTTGTTGATGTCTGAGTCTGAAGAAGATGAATTCAATGAAGTTTCTAGTGATAGTACAGGTTAGTATTGAATAAGCAGGAAGAAATACTACTTTTAGATCATGGTCTATAAATTGCAGTTCGTTCACTAAATGTTATTGCATATTTTAGCACTTTAGGGCGCAGTATTTAGATGCTGCTTAGTCAGAATATGTATCGATTCATATATTTTTTAGTGAAATTTCCTCGTTTTGTATTTTTTTTGGATTTTTGATAAACAATATATTTCTTCTTGTATTTTTGTACATTATTACTCAGATTCTGAGACTTCAAGTGAGCAAAGTGGTGGAGGCAGAGGTCGGGGAAGAGGCAGAGGTCAGAGAAGAGGCAGAGGTCGGGGAAGAGGCCGAGGTTGGGGCAGAGACAGAGGTAGGGGCAGAGGCAGAGGTCGGGGAAGAGGCAGAGGTCACGGCAGAGGTAGTGGCAGAGGCAGAAGCAGGAAAAGTCAAGAAAGTGAAGGTGATGACGAGGATAAATGGACATGGGAGGAAAAACCAGAGAAATTAGTTGATATCCAGTTTTCGGGTGATAAACCTGGCCCAAAAAATCAAGCAGTTGGAGTTACCAAGCCTTTGGATTGTTTTCATCTTTTTTTATCTGAAGATTTTTATGACCAGCTTTTGATTGAAACTAATCGATATGCCAATCAACAAAGGCAGCTAAATCATGACAATTCTCCATGGAATCCAGTGTCGAAAGAAGAAATAAAGGCATTTATAGGTTTAGTGATTGCTATGGGAATAGTATCACTTCCATCTATAAATGATTATTGGTCAACCGAGCCTATGCACTGCCATTCTTGGTTCAGACTAGTAATGCCTCGTGATCGTTTTCGACAAATTCTCCGCTATATTCATGTTGTTGACAATACTACTGCTCCATCATGTTCTGATCCTCAGCATGACAAGTTGTGGAAAGTACGCCCACTAATCAATTGTTTAGAGAAAGTATCTAAAGAGTTATATTCACCGAATAAACAGCTTTCAATTGATGAAAGTATGATTGGAACAAAATGTCGACTGTCATTTATACAATATTTACCAAAAAAACCTACTAAATGGGGCATCAAGGTTTGGGCGTGTTGTGATGCTATTACTGGATACATCTATTCTTTTGAAGTATATACAGGTGCTGATAAGTCTGCTCCCAAATCTGATCATGGCCAAGGTTATGATGTGGTAATGAAGTTGATGTCACCTTTACTAGGAAAAGGGTATACAGTTTATACTGATAATTTCTACTCTTCACCTCAGTTATTTCAAGATTTACTTGATAGCAAGACTAAAGCCAGTGGAACTGTACGTAAGAATCGCAAACATTTTCCAAAAAACCTGGATGTGTTGTCAAAAATGAATCGTGGAGATTGCAAATTTCTTCATTGTGATAATCTCACTATCTGTCGTTGGTTTGATAATAAAGATGTTTTTTGTTTGTCAACATGTTGTACTAATTCTACTACAACTATTAGGCGGCGAGTTGGAAAAGAAGCGAAGGATGTAACATGTCCCAATATTGTGGTTGATTATAACAAACACATGGGTGGAGTTGATTTGGCCGACCAGGCCATGTGCTATTATTCAATAGGAAGAAAAACAATGAAATGGTGGAGACGTGTGTTTTGGCGTTTACATGACCATGCTATAACCAATGCATATGTTTTGTACAAGGCCAACTATAAGGATACTATCAAGCGTCAAAAAGATTTTCGTATGGAATTAGCATATTCACTTACAACAACAGCACTGGAACTTCGAAGGCATCCTGGGCGTCCACATACTACTATACTTTCGAGACTCACTGGTAAACATTACATATACCGAAGTTCAAATTTGAAGCGATGTACGGTGTGTGCATACAAAAAAAGTTCGTCAAGAGGCACTAAGTACAAGGATAAAAAAATCAAGACATGGTGTCCGAAGTGTAATGTGCATTTGTGTGTTGGAAAGTGCTTCGAAGCTTATCACTCCCGAGTAAACTATAAAAAGTTCTAAAGCATAATCTCACTTCAATGCAACAGTATCTTTTTTATTTTCTATTGCTTCAACTACTCCTATAAAACTATAGTTTTAACTGTAATCATATTATTGCGGCAACAAAAATGGTAATATTACTACAAAATTGAAATCAAATAATTATTATATGTATGAAAGTGTTTTAGTGATGAATAATTTATACAGATAACTTTATAAATTAGCATAAATTCTATAGCAGCATTGTGCTATATGGTTAAATTTAGTTTTATCACATAATTTCCGATAGATGTGATAACATCTCGTTACCATGGCAACCTGATGACATCATAGACGTAGAATCTGAAAGAGAAAACATTCTTTTGTAACATACTAAATTTATATTAGCTTAGCATATTTTATGTCGGTGTTATTCATAATTTAAGTTGACACACTTAAATTTGTGCTTATTTGGTTTCCCTAATTCAGTAGTTAAAGGGTTAAACTTCTAAAATCATATTTCTGCTTCCTATGTTTTCTTTCTCCCAGCGATTCACTGTGTTTCAATACGATGATAACGGGATATACCAAGCACATAACGAAGATAGTGCTGGGCAAAATTTGGTACCGATAATTTCTCACTAATTCTCACTCCTCACTTTCAGATAAATAATAACTCTGGATTCCATTGCATTTGCCACTTGACTCAATGTGGTCTGTTGCACAGAATGGATGCACCAAACTACAGTGACAACCTCATTATAACAAAGTTAATACAATGTCCAAGAAATGAGTTCAGTAATAGTGGAAGATTCGACATACAAATTAGATTGCTGTACATGATGGACACACTAGGACCACTGAATGAAGTTCATGGCAAGTGCAATTGCCAAGTTCAGTTGACTAGCAATTGTTCATGTAGAGAAGCAAACATACCATTAATGGATGTTAGCACTTCGTCAAGTTTTCTCACTTTGTCATGTGCTCTAAAAAAGTACACCACTAGAATAGTGTTTGAAATCCAGAATGTTTATACGGAGCCGATCAGAATGGCTCAAGATCAAAGTGGAAGACTCGACATACAAATTAGATGAAGTCTGCAGCACACAACAGACAAATCAAACTTCAAATACAACAAAGAGACACCAGCACATTTTTTTCCCTTTCTCTCAGCAGTTCACCTAGTTATTAACACTGGCACAGATGACTGTGGAATATACTACAAATACTGTGCACAAATAGCGTTGTGCGAGATTATAATGCCGATATTTTCCCCACTTCTCACTACTTTCTTGCAGATAATTACTTGGATGTTTGGATGTAATCTGCTGAACACAATGAACATACTAAACTTCTAAAATCATATTTTTGTTTCCTTTCTTCCAGTGATCCACGTAGTCCAGATGACTATGGGATATACTACAAGCACATCTGCACAAACTTTGGTACCGACAATTTCTCACTAATTTCCACTCTGTACTTTCTTTCATATAATAAATAACTCTGGATTCCATTGCATTTGCCACTTGTCTCAGCATCATTTGCTTAGCACTTTGTCAAGTTTTCTCACTTGTCATGCAGTCTAAAAAAGTACACCACTAGAATGGTGTTACAAATCCAGAATGTTTATATGGAGACGATCAGAATGGCTTAAGATCAAAGTGGAAGACTCAACATACAAATTGGATGAAGTCTGCTACACACAACAGACACACTAAACTTCAAATACAACAAAGAAACACCAGCACTTTTCTTCCTTTCGGCAGTTCTGAAACATATAAACACATAGTGAAGATAGTGACAGGCAAGGGTTGGCTAAATCTCATACTCCTCACTTAATAGTAGGACTTCATTACTGATTGCCACAGTCTTGATTCATCCATTATAAAACTTTGTCATAAAGACAGATTCCATCACTTAGTCCGTCTCTCTTCATAATGCAGACACCTCAAGAAGAAAGTTGTAGTGGTTTCACCGACTTCAGATCATACGCCAAGACTCAAGGATCTTATGATAGCGGCCACGGCAAAGTAGTTGCAGTTCTAGAAGATCACAAAAAAGGAAATTCTATTAGAAGACTGATCAGAATTAAATTAGAATCTGTCAAGTTTTCTGTTTATGAGCAAACATTTGAGTAGAGCAGTCAGGGTTCTATAACTTTGGTGCAGAGTAACAAGTCACATTACCTGCATCTGGCACTACTTCAGGAAACAAAATTATTATAATTATTGTTATTATTATTGTTATTATTATTATTTCAATGATACGGTCATTTTTGGCTGAAATGATTGTAATATAGCAATTTCAGTGTGTTTATTACATCACCACAGAGATAACATCTTTTTAATAATTATAATAATAATTATTATTATTATGAGTGTTGCCTTATATTTGGTCGGTTACTGAAGAGCAAATTAATAATCGTCTTTGAATGTAGTAATCTAATTAATATTCCCAATAGCCAGGTTCTCTAGGAACATACCATCTCAAGAAGAATTAATATGCAGCGACAGGATAAATTATATGGCTGCTACTAAAGTTATGAACAAGTAAACTGTCTCATAAGTAAACTGTCTCATAAGTAAGCTGTCTCTACTTTAGCTATGCAACTGTAACCAATGTTTTGTTTTCAGCAAGGAGGTCTTTTATATTATACACCGCAAGCTGAAAAACGTTGCCTAGATACAGAAAGCAATCCAAGAATAGATATAATAATTTAATAACTAGAGTAGCTGAGGTCAGTATTTAATAACTAGAGTAGGCTGAGGTCAGTATTTAATAACTAGAGTAGGCTGAGGTCAGTATTTAATAACTACAGTAGGCTGAGGTCAGTATTTAATAACTAGAGTAGCTGAGGTCAGTATTTAATAACTAGAGTAGCTGAGGTCAGTATTTAATAACTA
>WLWD01004527.1_pt1 | contig 12441 bp, 9 predicted proteins | sample 6712731 | NCBI WGS metagenome assembly WLWD01 (sample SAMN12718690, study PRJNA576275) | sponge metagenome | isolation source: marine sponge | host: Mycale hentscheli | place: New Zealand: South Island, Marlborough, Capsize Point | collected 2014-11-01
TTTATATTACCTGTATGTTGTTTGTACTATGATTTGGTTAAATTGCAGCTCAAGATTTGACTGGGGCTGGTGAGCCTACTCCTAATTCCACTACTGAAACCACGCCCGAAGCCACGCCCAGCACAGAATCTCCCAACACTGAGCCTGCCAGTGAGACAAGCAGAGACAAGGAGGCGGAGTCTACGGTCAAGTCACGGGGTAGCGTCCGTAAGAGCAAACGTTCCCCCAAATCCCTGGCTACATCGCCAGCTCTACGGTTCATTGTCAGGAAGGACCTGTACTCATTCCTCAGTGGAGCTGGGGTCAGTGAGTGGGTGTGGCTGGGATCAGTGAGTGGGTGTGGCTGGGATCAGTGAGTGGGTGTGGCTGGGATCAGTGAGTGGGCGTGACTGGGATCAGTGAGTGGGTGTGGCTGGGATCAATGAGTGGGCGTGGCTTGAGTGGGTGTGGCTTGGGCCAGTGAGTGGGTGTGAGTGGGCATGACTGGGATCAGTGAGTGGGTGTAGCTGGGATCAGTGAGTGGGCATGGCTAGGATCAGTGAGTGGGTGTGGCTTGGGCCAGTGAGTGGGTGTGAGTGGGCATGACTGGGATCAGTGAGTGGGTGTAGCTGGGATCAGTGAGTGGGCATGGCTAGGATCAGTGAGTGGGTGTGGCTTGGGCCAGTGAGTGGGTGTGAGTGGGCATGACTGGGAGTGGGCATGACTGGGATCAGTGAGTGGGTGTAGCTGGGATCAGTGAGTGGGCATGGCTAGGATCAGTGAGTGGGTGTGGCTTGGGTCAGTGAGTGGGTGTGACTGGGATCAGTGAGTGGTCATGGGTGTGGCTGTGGAATAGGTGTGGCTTGTATGAACTGATGCACCAATTAACATTTTATGTTACTGTCCAGGCTGAGCCTAACTAACAATTTGACTGGCGGAAAAATGATTTTCTTTTAAACATTATGTTGCCACTGAATATATCACACTAGTCATGTAATGTTATGTGTTTGTGCCCTTACTACAGAAAGCTGGTGAGGATTTCTTCAGTAACAGAGCTCTCATGGAGCTGGTGCAAAGAATCAGAGGCAACAACAGTCTGTTTGAGAAGTAAGAAAGTGTGTCTTTGCACACGTGGCTGGTCGCATGCATTAGTGGCATAGGAAGGGGGTGGGGCTCCGGGGGCTGGAGCCCCAAATTATGAGAATTCTCACATGAACGCTTTATTAAAATGTCCTTGGAACTAGAGTGTCTCCTCCAATGTTACTCGTGTGTGTGTGTGTGCATGTGTCAGATACGAGCACAGCCATCATCTTGTGGAAAGCTTGAACAAATTTTCTGACAAGAACGCAGAACTTCCTGAAGAATGGGAGAAGAAACTCAACAAGCAAGGGAAAGTAAGTGAACCTAATAACCATCCTGTAATGTTTCTGCACTGCTATACGTGTCATGTGTGAGTGAGTGGTTTATTGGTTTCTTAATAAGTGAATCCACAGAATGGTTGCATGGTGTGTTATATGTATGTATGTATATACCGACTTCCTGTGAACTTACTCTGTGAACTTACTCTGTGAACTTACTCTGTGAACTTACTCTGTGAACTTACTCTGTGATGATCCTCACTATTGTCATTGTGAAAGAGTTTTTGATGCAGAATAAGCAGTTGTGATGAGATAAGGAATAGCTTTTATTATTATTATTATTATTATTATTGTTATTGTTATTATTATTTTCCTTTTTGGTAGTCTTCATGATGTCAAATTGGTCTGTGTTTGGTTGGTAAAGGGTTGGTAAAGGGTCGGCAAGACTATATAAGGAATATTGACTGGATATTTTGGTGTAGAGGTATGGTAGTGACATACATTCTCGTGAAAAAGCGGCATCTTGGCTGCCCCCCCCCCCCCCCCCCCTCCGCCCAAATAGTGTGAAAATTTTTAAAGACCTTGCCTCCAAATTTTATGGAAATTACAAAACAAATCTCAATTGGATCCGCTAAACACATTTTTTTTTTGTTCCTTTGCATTCAGGTGTTTTTCATTGACCACAAGAATGAGTTGACTACCTTTCTGGATCCAAGACTCCCTTTACCAGATACACCATACACTTTCGTCGGCACCAGCAATGAGACCGAGATCCGCCCACCTGAGGCTACCGCCCCTCCTGCCGTACGAGCTCATCACACAACCGTCGTCCACCAATCACAATCAGTAGATTCTCAGGATCAATCTGTCACGCCCACGCCTGCCACACCCATCCCATCGACACCTACACCCACTCCATCAACACCCACACCCACCCCATCTACGGTCACACCCACTCCCAGCACTCCTACCCCAACCACTCCCACACCATCGACGCCCACTCCAGTTGTGCAAACCTCGGAGGGATCCGGAGGACTTGCTGTGCCCTCAGATCCGTCAAACAGAGCCAGTGTTGTGTCCGACGCTAGCTTGAATGTGACTCGCTTGAGTAAGTAGTAAATCTTTCAGGCTTTGTTACATATGCATAGCTAATCCAGTTGATTTGGATGGTGTACATGTAGTATGTACAATACTAGAGTATGTGGAGGAAGGGGTGGGGTGGGAGGAGTTTTAAGTGTACCACGAATAGGTTTAACACAAAAATACAGTGTCTGTTATTTGGTGGAGTAAGTGAAACTTTAGGCTTAGCAAGCACAGTTCATTTCAATGATGTTGTACTTTAACAAGTGGATGGGTGGGAGGAGTTTCGAGTGTACCACAAATACTGATACCTAAAATACGGTATGTACGATAAGGCAATGTTGTATCCCTAGTGCATGCATGTCAACTAAAATATTTATAATTTCCATTTTTTTTATGAGATAACATATTTATGTGCTTACGTCTGAAGACTACTTAAATGAATGAGGCAACAAACAATGTAATCTCGTCGTTATCACATCCATGAAACATTGTTACCATGGCAGTTATAAACAAGCATATCTCACTGGTGTTGCTACATAGATACATTTCATACATACATACATACATACCTGTGCACGAGATATTACCCTAACCTTACTGCACTATTCTACTCGTATCCCCCCCCCTCCCCTCCTCCCCCACCCCCCTATTGCAGCATATGAGGAACAAGTTGTGGCGTTCTTCAGACAGCCCACAGTGACGGACCTGATAAACGAGAGGTACTCGCGAGGAGTGAGGCCGCCCCTGCAGGCCATGATCAATGCCGTCAGGAATAGCGGCACCAACGCCCTGGAGAGAATACAGATGTCAGGGAGTGTCGCCACTTACGAGCTAGCTCTTATACTCAGGTCGGTCTGCTACCGGTTGTATTGACCACACCCTCCCCATTGTGTCGACCACACCCTCCCATTGTGGTGGCCACAATCTCTCTTTCTTTTAATTTGGAAATATTCTCTTTAGTTCAAAATGTTGATGGGTATAAACGAGCGGTACAGCGATTAATTAGATAATGATGAGATAATTTATGCTAATGTACGTACGTGTGTGTCTCCTACTTATTGGAAATTGTGAAGCTCTTTAACTCTCCTTTTCCTCATAATTATTACCACATAACCTTGATTTACTTTGCACATCTAGGAAGGAATAACATGAGATTTCCTGTTTGTGTTTCTACAGTGTACATACAGTAGAGGTCAAAAAAAAGTTCCCATAGCGACCAGACTTTTTAGCGACTAACAGAAAAATAGTCTCTAGGGTAAGGAGACTTTTTAACGACTTTGTATCAACCAATGCTGGCTACACAAGTCACTTAAACCTGTTGTTTATTCTTTTAACAAATGGTTAGCAGCTTAGTTTTAATCTGATTTTGCAGCTGCTACACACCAAGCAGGTGCTGCCCTGTACTTGTTTAACCACAATAACTGAAGTGCTCTAGAAGGGTTCTGCCCCTAACCTTAAAAAAGTCAGACTCAGAAAGGTCGCTAGAGAAAAAAGTCGGTACAAAAAAAAAAATTGCCAAAAAAGTCTGCTAAAAGTTGCACAAAAAAATCGTGTTAAAAGTCTTCCGTACAGACTTTAGAAAGTCGTTAAACCGACTCAATGGGAACTTTTTTTTGACCCCTACTGTATGCTCTAGCACAGGAAGTGAACCCACACTGCACTTATATTATTAACTATAGCTATGTATATATACAATGTATTTGATCTTTACTTGTGGTTTGTATGTGTGTTCACAGTTTGTTTGAAGAGGATATCAACCGCATGCAGGCAGAGCCTCCACCAGACTTAGGTAAGATATCACAGACGGTCATAATGAGAGGGTTTGGGTAGACAGACACCTGTTCTGTCTGTAATACATATACATGTACGTACATTATGTATGTATACACATGTGTGGTGAACTCGTAATCTAATTTATTTTCAAGATCACTTTAGTAACACATGCATTTGCTCATAATATACAGTGCTGTACGCACATGCTCAGTAATATACAATGTATAGTGTATGTATAAATCAATAACACAGGTTCGAACACAGAACCTCTGGAAAGTTTGTTTATAAGCAACAAACTAAAACAGAGGCAAACATTGCTGTCTTCATTTAAGCATTTCACTGTTCAGTTTCACTGTCTGTTAGGTTGCTATGTGTTAGCGTAGACGTAAAAATAAGTCGAATAAAATAACTGTTTACCTTCCTTCTTACAGCTACTGTGGTCCCCCTACCTGAACCCGCCCCCGAATCATCCCCCGAATCATCCCCTGCCATGTCAAGCAAGTCAACACTGCAGAGACGAAAAGAAGCTTTCCCCACTAAGCTACAGAACTTCAAGATGATGATGGCCAGGCTGGGTTTCGTGCAGGGCTCACGCATCAGGTACAATATCCGCAGAGACCACCTGCTGGAAGACACCTATGAGCACGTCATGAAGACTGATGCCAAGTTGCTGCAGAAGAAGAGACTCAACATCACCTTCAAGGGAGAGGAGGGGTAAGTTATAGTTTACATTTGCATAGTCACTTTTTGGTAGTAAGTACAGTAACATTTTGTATTATCATTTGTTTGTAATTGCAGTATGGATAGATGAGAGTATGATTTTATTAATTTTTATCAGTGTCTGAAGAAATAAAATGGCATGTACATGTATTTAAAGCTAGGATTGCTACACATAATCTGACTCTTTTTTTTTTTGTTTTTGTTTTTTTGTCTTTTATGGAAACACAAATGCTTCCTACCTACATACTTTAGCCATTTTCACAAAGCCACTGAGCTATTCATAATCATATTTTTTTTTGTTTTTTTGTTTTGTGTTGTTGTTGTTGTTTTGTGTTGTTGTTGTTTTGTGAAGTACTGTTTGTTGTATGATACCATGATTTTTCTCATTATGTCTACGTATACTTTACATCATACCAATATCTACTCTTTCCAGTCTTGACTATGGAGGACCGAGTCGTGAGTTCTTCTTCCTCTTGTCTCGTGAGATCTTCAACCCGTACTACGGCCTGTTTGACTACTCTGCCAACGATACGTACACGGTCCAGATATCGTCCACTGCCTCCTTCATCCAGAACAACCTGGACTGGTTCAGGTTTGCTGGCCGAGTGGTGGCCATCGTCATCGTGCAGGGATTCCTGTTGGATGTGTTCTTCACGAGGACAGTCTACAAGTCTCTGCTTAGTAGGTAAGGTGTGGTCAAAGAGAGGTGGGAAAAGGGTTGCAAATTAATATGCTATGCTGTGGTTGTTTCCTTCAAATATAGTTGCCTTGATCTTTTTTTTTTTTTTCCTTTTTTTAAAGTTTATTTGGATGTTTTGTTATTATTGTTGTTGTTTTTGTTGTTGTTTTTTTGTTTCCTTTGGGAGGGGGTTACAGTAAAATAGACCAATCTAGGATCGTGCACACCAGAGGTCACTTGTTAAGTCAGAATTGACCAGCTATCACATACAGTATGTGTATACGAAGTTAATTTCTTTCTTCTCTGCCACACTTCACTGTTTTGGTCTGTCTTGTAATGAAGTAGCTAATCACAGTTGATTCACGAGGTAGCATTTATAAGCGAAGTTGGAAGTTTCCTTACAATATACACACTGCCGTGAACTCTATTACATACACTTTTCCATTGAATTAATTGGTTCAAGTTTAATGTACGAAAGGCATTCTTACCATGTGTGGGCGTAACATAATAGTCATGACCCTGCCCACTCATCAATCAATTGTTAGGTTACACCCGGAGTTCCTCTAGACAACATAAATACCTTAAAAAAAAATAATAATAAAGAAAAAGAAAGAAGCTTTTAGAAACTTTTAATTTGTATGTATGAGCTGGAGAGTGTTTTCAGTATCAGTACTATATTCACTTGCATGTTTGTATTATAACTTTTAACAATATTATTAGCTGTAAAAAACGAGAAAATTTGCTATTATTATAACTTTTTTCCCAGACCTCCATCTTTGAAGGACCTAGAAGCACTGGAGCCTGACTTTTACAACAGCTTAGTGTGGATATGTGACAATGACCCAGAACCTCTGGACCTTACCTTCACCGTGGAGGAGGTGAGAACAGACTATTGAACTGAGTGGGAGGAGACTACAGGTCTCCAATAAGAAGGGATCAACTAGGAATAGGGATCAGGGTTTTTATATGGAGGGGGGCAGGCCCTGGGATCTCCCCAGCCCCAGAGTTTTGGAATTAATATAGTATATATATATATATATATATATATATAATATATATATATACATAGTTAGAATATACTGGGTCTTCAAGCCTACAATGAGGAATGAAATGGACAAGTGGGAGAGAAATGAGAAAGATAGACTGGGCTTCCTTATGTGAGAGACGGAGAGACGACAGTGAAAGATAAAACAGTTCGTTTTCAGTATTTGTTGTGGTTACATTTGGAGTTATTGATGTCACATCGATGTGTTCACATATGTGTGTTCGTGTGAGAGCATTACTGGTGTGATCATGGACATGTATAACAATTGTGTCATTTTCCACACAGGAGGCGTTCGGTCAGCTACAGACCCACGAACTCAAGCCAGGCGGCACGGATATTCCCGTCACAGAGGACAACAAAGACGAGTATGTAGACCTGATGGTCAAGTGGCGACTAGACAGAGGCGTGGCCAAGCAGATGGAAGCCTTCAAGAAAGGATTCGGAGAAGTCCTTCCCGTGCATCTCCTCACTAACTTTGATCCTCAGGAGTTGGAGTTTTTGACGGCCGGCACTCTGGAGATAGACGTAGATGATTGGAAGGCACATACGGAATACAGGAATGGTCAGTGGGTGTGGTTTAATATGAAGGTGGGATTAAATAAGATAAGTTGTGTGGGAGAAGTAGGGGAAAAACTGTATCAAGAAAACTTTTCTCTTGTACCTTTTGAAGTCTCACTTCCTTTTGATTTACACCAGTATTGTTATCACATTCCAACTCTTCCCCCCCCCCCCCCCCCCCCCCCCCTCCCACAGGTTACCACGCCCTCCACCAGGTGGTGCTGTGGTTCTGGAAGGCGGTGGAGTCATTTGACAACGAAGAGAGACTGCGTCTGCTGCAGTTTGTGACAGGAACTTCTAGCGTCCCCATTGCTGGGTTCAAGGCGCTCAGAGGCAGCAATGGTCCCAAGAAGTTCACTATCGATTATTTCAATGACATACAGGCTTTCCCTAGGTGAGATATTAGCATACAGGCCTTCCCTAGGTGAGATATTAGCATACAGGCCTTCCCTAGGTGAGATATTGGCATACAGGCCTTCCCTAGGTGAGATATTAGCATACAGGCCTTCCCTAGGTGAGATATTAGCATACAGGCCTTCCCTAGGTGAGATATTAGCATATAGGCCTTCCCTAGGTGAGATAATAGCATATACTGTAGGTGTAGGGTCAGCTTTCTGTTGCCAATCTCTAGTCTTAGTCAAACGTTTTTAGTTAAAATACGTCAATAGCTACATGTATATCAAGAAACACTATTAATGAGTAAAAATTCAAGCCAATACAATGTTTTATTTTTTGCTCAATATTATGATGATGTGCACGATATAAAGTGTGTGTGTGTGTGTATACAGGACTCACACTTGTTTCAACAGAATAGACTTGCCACCTTATCCATCATTTGAAGTTCTCAATAGCAAACTTAGATTTGCCATCACAGAAGGCGGTGGTTTTGGCATTGAATGAATATTTATTACTTGTTCTCATGTGTTGATGTGTGTATGTTTGTGTGTGTGTTTTGATTCATAAATTGCGCAAGTATTTTTTCTTTGTTACTTTTTAACTTTTGTTACCAATCATGCATACATTTGAATTGTATGGATATGTAAAGAACTGGAGACATTTACTAATGTAGCTAGCTTCATCCCAATATAGTATTATTTAGCATGGAATAAATATTCTAACAGGCTAGGGAAGAGGTAGCTACATAAAATTGAAATTGTACGTACAAGACAAAAGGTGAGCTGTTGAAAAAATTTCATTTGAACATTGAATTCATGGAGAAAATTGTAGAGTGAGGATTCTATCAGATAGCTATATTTTAGGATTAGTGATGAACATAGCTATGCTAACCGAAAGTTGATGTGTATACTTCACCAAATGGTGTCTTCAGTAAAGCAGGTCGTGCACGTGATCTGCTTAAAATTTTGTTGATTCCCCTGCAATGGTGGAGTACCGTCCGTCGTATGTTCTTTACAGAGGCCGTATTGAATGGAATCTCAATGAATTCAGAGATTGTTTGGAAATTTTAAAAACGGGACTCAACAGCTTCGTGAAGCGTTCACCAGTTTTGAAATTCGAGGTGTGTTCAACGGATAAATCTAAAGTTTGTGCCATCAATTGGCATATTGCCACACTTGGATATGACTGTAAAACCTATAATACTTTTAGTGTGTATGTTTCTTTAGCAAGTAAAGGTTGTGGTGTTGATGGAACAATTGGTATTAAAGGGTCCTTGACTGTATCATGTGAAAATAAGGACACAATTGAAAATAAAGTGTCCTACACGTATTTATCGATTAAGAGTGCTTACAACCATGGTAGCTTTTTTGATTGGTCATTTCCTATTGAAAGTATTCCACATACTTCGTCTGTCAAACTTGTATGTAACTTAGTAGCTTATGATTTGAACGGTGAATCAGTTCCACCAACCAGTACAACACAGCTGAGTATAAGCCCAACAGTTATACATGTTGATGATGACTGCATGAGGCAGTACGATGAGGAACTGACCCAATTATTGAACAAGGACAGATTGGAAGGAACAAACACTGATACTATTTTAATAGTTGGTAAAGCAGAATACAAAGTGCACAAATTTGTCCTTTCTGTTCGATCAGATTTCTTCAAAGCTCGTTTCAGTGATCGTTGGGACGCAAAAGATAGTGCAGTTCATACTGTAGATATGAACGATACAGATCTGACTGAAGACGTTATTGAGCCTCTGCTCTGTGGAGTGTACACTGGCAAAGTAGAGAGTCAGGAAATGGCCCTCAAGCTACTTCCTGTCACTGATAAATATCAATTCAAGAAACTGAAAGCCATATGCGAGTCTGTTATCAGTAGTCAACTGAACAAACAGAATGTTCTTGAAATATACGTCCTAGCAAAGCAATGTGATGCTCAAGACTTAATGGCCAAGTGTGAAATTCTTGTCAATCTTTAAATATAATGAGCTTGTATGACTAAGTATTTTCTTAGGTTACACATGCACCTCAGATTGTAAATGAAATCATTTAGTATGTCTATATTTCATGTAGCTACTTGAAGTATTTTTCTATTGAATATGTTCTCTCTCACCCTACATTGCTTTTTTACGACAATTTAATGAATTTGATTATTAAAGCCAACAATTATAAGTGATATTCCAAAGTAGTTCATAAGCAATTTCTTTGAATAAAATCAGCATGAGATAAGTTTTGAATTGATGAGTAATATAAAAGTGAGCATTCCTCTTCATACAAGTTCCGTTCATCTCAATAAAATTGTAGCTATTTTTAGTAGCCGTTGTTGATAAAAATTTAACTTTTGTCTTGATATTAGCTATAGTGCAATAGCAAACCTTGACCAAAAGGGCTCAAGTTGGGTGTTTGAATCCATTTTATAGCTGGGTGTGTATATACAAACTATCAAACCACAGGATTGCTACTACTTCAAAGAAGTCACCTTGACAGATGTTAAACAGGCAGAGGAAAGTACTGACCTAGAATACACTCAGTAGCTATTCTTTGTAGCTATACAATGTTGAAGGAATAGACTAAGCCCATAATAATTCCCATAACATACTAGTGATGTGCTTGAGCACAAATGGCGAGCGAGCCTAAAGACTATAATGTGTAGCTCTGATACTATTTTTATTTTGATTCTAACACTGAAGCTACTGAAAATAAGGTCCAGTTTTTTAATTTAGCATACAGGGTAAAGGGATTTCAGTGCCATAGTAACAACTCTCTGCAACTGCTTGGAAGGGGAAAAAACAAACAAAACAATACACGTTATTTAAAAGTTTTCTTTGTGATATTCTTTAGCTAAGTAGTGGTTGTAACACACAATGCTTTGACACAACTGGACATGCACCTACACAGACTTAGCTTCGCAGTAGTCTAGTGGACAATGTATTTTCAAGTAAATACTGTTGCGCACGGCTTATAACCATGACAAAGAGCGCATTGACTTACCTTACCACCGCCACTAACTCGAATAGAATGAAGTCCCTAATTTTCAGTTGTACTGCACCCAGCAAAAGAAATTCAAACGGTAACAATTCAATGTCTAGGGTTATCGGGTACTGATCGATAAACCAGAGGTTCTGTTTAGTGCAATGTTTGGGACGGGCGTCGCCAAAATAACTAACACAACAACGCGAGGTCAAAGTACAAAATGACCTACATACGCCATACATTATACAAAAAATAGTGATGTGCTTGAGCAAAAATGGCGAGCGAGCCTAAAGACTATACTATTTTTATATGGATGATTTTGACTTCTAACACTGAAGCTACTGAAAATAAGGTCCAGTTTTTAAATTTAGCATACAAGGTAAAGGGATTTCAGTGCCATAGTAACAACTCTCTGCAACTGCTTGGAAGGAAAACAAAAAAACAAAAACAATACACGTTATTTAAAAGTTTTCTTTGTGATATTCTTTAGCCAAGTAGTGGTTGTAACACACAATGCTTTGACACAACTGGACATGCACCTACACAGACTTACCTTCGCAGTAGTCTAGTGGACAATGTATTTTCAAGTAAATACTGTTGCGCACCGCTTATAACCATGACAAAGAGCGCATTGACTTACCACCGCCACTAACTCGAATAGAAATGGAAGTCCCTTAAGTTTTCAAGTTTGAACTGCACCCGCAAAAGAATTCAAAACTGTAAACAATTCCATTTCTAGGGTGATACGGGTACTGATCGATAAACCAGAGGATTCTGTTGAGTGCAATTTGGGACGGGGTCGACCACATAACTAACACAAAAACGCGAGGGTCAAAGTACAAAATGACATACATACGTCCATACATATATACAAACTAGTGGTGTGCTTGAGCACAAATGGCGAGCGAGCTTTAAACTACACTATTGTTAAATGATTGATTTTAACAAGTAACACTCAAGCTACTAAAATAATAGTCAAGTTTTTCGGTAAAGGGGATTCAAAGCCATAGTAACCGCTCCCAGCAACTGTTTGAATTGAAAAAGAAGCAACAAAATCAAGTCACTTTATTTAAAGTTTTCTTTGTGACATTCTTAATAGTAGTTGTAACGCACAATACTTTCACACAACTGAACATACCTACGCAAGACTTACCTTCCCGGTTCGTCTAGTGGACAATGAATTTACAAGTAAATGCTGTTCAGTAGGGCTTATAACTGTGACAAATAGCAACTAACTCGAATAGAAATGGAGCTCCCATAAGTTTTTGCGTTTAAACTGCACCCGCAAAAGAATTCAAAGCAGATAACAATTCAATTTCTAAGGTGATACGGGTAATGGTCGCTAAACCGGAGGATTCTGTTTAGTGAAGTTCGGGACGGGGTCGAACGCGGAGCGAACACAAAAATACTGAGGGTCAAAGTACAAAATGACATACATACGTCCAAACATATATATAAATAAATAAACTAGTGGTGTGCTTGAGCACAAATGGCGAGCGAGCCTTAAACTACACTATTGTTAAATTTGATTTTAACAACTAATACTCAAGCTATTAAAATAAAGTCGAGTTTTTAAATTACGTATGAGCTAAAGGGGCTTCAATGTCATAGTAACCGCTCCTGCAACAGTTTGAATTGAAAAAGAAGCAACAAAATCAAATCACGTTATTTAAAATTTTCTTTGTGATATTCTTAATAGTAGTTGTAACGCACTATACTTTCACACAACTGAGCATACCTACGCAAGACTTAGCTTCGTGGTTCGTCTAGTAGACAATGCATTTTTAAGTAGATACTGTTGAGTAGGGCTTATAACTGTGACAAATAGCGCATTAACTTACCACCGCCACTAACTCGAATAGAAATGGAGCT
>WLWD01004915.1_pt1 | contig 12402 bp, 10 predicted proteins | sample 6712731 | NCBI WGS metagenome assembly WLWD01 (sample SAMN12718690, study PRJNA576275) | sponge metagenome | isolation source: marine sponge | host: Mycale hentscheli | place: New Zealand: South Island, Marlborough, Capsize Point | collected 2014-11-01
ATGGTACGTATGCTCTTTAAACGCGCGCGCCGGGAACTTTTTTCTCCAAAAAAACACGGCTTTTTAGGCTTGACTCCAGTGTATTCTGAAACTACAGCATTAAGCAAACCTTACTTTATACTTAAGCTCCAAAGTGTGAGAAAATTCCTGCGAAAACGCTTGCTTTTCAAGAAACAAAAAGTTGATTCGACCGGTTACTATGGCATTGAAGACCCTTTACCAGATTTAAATTCAAAACTTCGCCTTTTTTCCGGCTAAGTGCGGCTTGCTAGTTGTCGAGAGCCACCTGTAGTCAGTACTAAGAGAGCTATCACTACTTCTGAAAAGCGTATGTAAGCACATAAAGTATTAATGCTGAGGAAGCTACTACTACTCGAGGGATGCTGAGGTAAGTACGTAATTCCATATTGTTAGCTAAGTATGCAAAAATAACTCTGGCCTTTCTTTTTTGTAACTAAGAGCTTGTTGTCAACAGTGACTGGTAAATTCAAATAGTCAGAATGACTCAAATTTGGTACTACAAAAGTTGCCACTGCTCAAGAAAATGAGGTAAGAAAGTAATTTTGTATTTGTGTGCTAAAATTGATATGTCTTTTTTTTTTGTAGGTGAGAGCTTGTCAAGAATTCAAGGTAATTCAGATGGTCAAAGTAACTTCAATTTGATACTACAGAAGTTATCAATACTCAAGAATGAGGTAAGTAGTAATTCCATATTTGTTGGCTAAAATTACAAATAATAACACTGGTTTATTTTTTATCGTAGCTGAGAGCTTGTTCAAGAGTTACTGGTGATTGAGATTATCAGAATGGCAGATGTTTGATACTACAAAAGTTACGGTAATTAAGGTATGTCTGTGTAGGTGCATGTCCAGTTGTGTCAAAGCATTGTGTGTTACAACCACTTCTTAGCTAAAGAATATCACAAAGAAAACCTTTAAATAACGTGTATTGTTTTGTTGTTGTTTTTTTCCAAGCAGTTGCAGAGAGTTGTTACTATGGCACTGAAATCCCTTTACCCTGTATGCGAAATTTAAAAACTGGACCTTATTTTCAGTAGCTTCAGTGTTAGAAGTCAAAATCATTCATATAAAAATAGTATAGTCTTTAGGCTCGCTCGCCATTTGTGCTCAAGCACATCACTAGTATACAGGTTTTGTCAACCAGCACAACTGCTAACCTTGATATTTTTGAAAAGTGACTGGAGTCCAAACTTAAATGCTCAAAGTGAGTTAGCAGCCGAAAAAACAATCACTTCCTCATAAAAATAGTGGTAGCTTTTTTCTATGATGAAGGCTCCTGGTACCGTAATCCTCAGTAATAGTCTAATGAATAAATTAGGAACATTTAATGGCTTTTCAAAAAGAAAGATTCTTTACTTTGCTACCTGTTTCTGTTTAGTTTTAGCTCTCCTCCTCCTTGCCCTGTCTTTTTCATTTGTTATCTCTCTCCTTACTAATTTTTCTACAGGAGTTTCTAACGCCCTCAAAGCTCTTGACCGAGTTTCTAACGTTTTGTCTACTGGGCATCGCTACTTCGTACGGCGGGTAAACAAAAACAAAATGTTGCTAAGAAGGTTACCCGGCCCGCGCAAGCGCGTAGGAGAATAGGTGCACACATACGCCCACGCAAGAACAAAAACAATTTCTAGACCTAACTAGTGATGTGCTCTAATAGCACAAAATAGCGAAGCGAGCGATGCATGTTCCCTGTAATTGCAGCTATTCCATGCATGCTTGGTGTGGCTACAAAATACTGTCAGATTCTTTACTTTGCTACCTGTTTCTGTTTCGTTTTAGCTCTCCTCCTCCTTGCCCTGTCTTTTTCATTTGCACAATGGCTCACTTGTCGAGCAGTAGTGTATAGACTAGTGGTATGTTTTAGCAGAAATGACAAGTGAGCCATTGTGCACAAGTAAGGATGATATAACTGAAATCGTATATTGCATCATTAAATTGTTTAGCAATAAAAAGTCATGTCATTTTTTGTTAGTGCATACAAAACTACTGTAACTAGTGGTGTGCTTGAGCACAAATGACGAGAGAGCCTCCAGAGTTAGGCTACAGAAACCTAAGTATTGTTGTATGTTTGATTTTAACTTCTAACACTTCAGCTGCTAAAAAAAAGTCTAATTTTTTAGTTACGTACATACTTGGTAAATGTGTTTCAATGCCATAGTAATCACTTGCTGCAACTATTTGACTTAAAAAAACAAAAAGAAACAAAAAAAAACAAAAAAACTGTTAGATATAAGGAATTACTTACAGGTTTTAAGCTAACCCTTTATTTGACATACTTACTACTGTAGTAGCCAAAAAGCTGTGTAAAGGCAGCTAAAATATTTATTTGTTTGTTACACATTAGTGCTATTTTTTAGCTAAGTAGTAGCGGTAACGCACAATTCTTTCACACACACTGGTTCACTAGACATACCAACACAAGACTTACCTTCATGATTAGACTATTTGACAATAAATTTTCAAGTAAGAACAACATTGTTGCATAGGGCACCTAACTATGACAAAGAGCGCATTAACATACCACTGGCACAAAACTCTGGTAAGTTTGTAGGTTTTAACTGCACTGGCAAAAGAATTCGAAGTGGTAAATAATTCAATTTCCTGTAATGATACAGGTAAAGAGATAAAACCAAAATATCATGTTTAGTTGTATATGGGATGAGGCGAAATCCCTAGCAAGCACTGAAAAATGTGAGGGCCAGAGTACAAAATGTACATAAGTACGTCCAAACATGTATAAACAAACAAATATCAACACTCTAACTCAAAAATCTACTATTCCTGGTATTACTGGACAATTCATGAATGGACTATTTAATACACTGTTAATAACAGTGAACACAAGTGAGATATCGGTAACTGGATTGAGTTGTTCCAGTATAATAAATGAAAGGGTGGTGGGAAATACTACTAACTTGACTATATTATGGTAAGTAATCCTATTAATGAGCTGGTTAATATACATATGTTGGGAATGTCTACATGTGTAAAATATCACGAACACTTTTTTCATCATTCCATAATTTTGGCACAAATTTTGCAATAAATGCTGTGGTAAACGTCCTAAATGTGAGTTGTAATAACACAGAAAGTATAGAAGAATTCCATACACATTAGTATCTACATTCAAAGTGTAGTCATTGTAATAAATGTTTATTACAAATTACAGCATTATAGATTTTAAGCAAAACCCCCTAGGGGTCAAATAATTCAAGTTGCATTTACATCCCTAGCTCATTGGAGGAGGAGTTTTTGTCCCAAGGCTCAGCTTCATCAATTATGAATCATTAAAGCCTAACTTACTCTGAACTTTAGACAGGTATGAGCATGTCAAAAAGTGGGAGGGGAGAGAATTAATTAGTGGTGTGCGTAGTTTAACTTGTACAAGAATGATCTCAGATCATGGCAGATCCAGTAGGGATCGTCTTGGTTCAAACCTGGTTTTTAAGCCACCATATCTCAGTATCACCAGATTAATGAGGTAAGAGATGGGACAGATGACCGAGGATTAAACAAACTTTAGTACAATTTTCTTATGCAGGAGTTATATTTATGTCAAGCATGAAAGCCTGAAGCTTGAAGCCTCACATCTTTGGATTAATTGTGGACCTTAATGAACAAGGTTTTCCATAGAAATACTTGTAAATGAACTCTCTCGAGCAGAATAATGTGTAATTCTCTTCCTTAAAGCATGATTACTAATATTGGACACCAACCTTGTCAATTTTGTTTAGTGTCATATCAAAATCTATCGTATCTCTGAATTCATCAAGAAATTTTGTTTTCGCGGACTAATTGTTCGGGCAAGCCCTTTCTAAAGTAGTTGCTAAGGCAACTCATCTGGAACTTAAATATGAATTAGAGCTGGACTCATCATTACATATGTATGTGTATGACTCGGTATGTTTTTTGTTTGACCCTCTTTTACATTCTATGAACCCCACTGTTTGTATCTCCTTCTATATCTATTTAATCACACCTCTCATTCTATAACTAATCATCACCTCTTTTTCAGCTCTCAGATTATGATTTGTTCCTCATATTTATAGCTCTTTCTACCCTTCAGTTTTGTCAGTCTTGTAAGAAGTTTGAAGTAAATAAAAGTGTTTAGTTTCTGTGAACTTCTAAAATCTAAAACTATCTACTCCTCATGTAGTGGGGTCAAGTGAGAGAGCCTTATAACCCCACTCCATATCATTTGATGCCCCACTAATGTAGCAGAGATCATATCAGAGTAACTCCAGGCATAAATAAATATAGGGATAGGTGTTACTAATTTCCAGCTTTTCCATTTCTATATTCTCCAAACATGCAAGCCCTAGAGGTCTGATTTCAATAGCAAGTACACCTCTTCTATGTTGTAGGTCTAATAATGCATAAATTCCCTTCAATAGTTAGTAGAAGAGCATAGACAACAATCATGGTATCTGCATCTCGAATAGAATCTAGGATAGTCTGACCATCATATTGCAAGTACAGATTATGATAATAGTCAGAGAAAATGTTATCAGGTTTCAATGATCGAGAGATTTAACTCACTCACTATTCTAAAGCATCTCTGTATTCATCTGTGAAATTATGCTCTTTTCCTGTCTTCATAGTCACAATTACATCTTGTACATCCTAACTCAATAAATATTTTGTTTTCAAATTTGTGGCAGTTGTCATGGTATCATGGACTGCAACATACTTGTATATTAGTACATGCATGATTAGGTATAATTATTGCCGCTAGTTAACTTTGTAAATTAAATAGATACAACAGGTTGTTGTTTTTTTGCAAAAGTGGATTCAAGTGGGCTTTCACTGTGTTATTATGAAAATATATTCTGCTTCTTTTGATACCTTGAAAGTTTTAAATGATCCAATATAGATGATTAAACAATAGAACTCGATAACTATGGACAAGTTCCAATCATTTTATTATACTTTCGGCAGATATCCCAGGCCCTCTAGAAGAATTGAACTTAGTAATCAGCACAAATTTGTTGATGACATCATGGGATTATAGAATCATTCCTACAGTATCTGTTAATTTCACTATTACTCTCACATTCTTGAGTCCAAGTCAATTGAAAAACATCACTGAGTATGTGACTGATACTAACTCCTATTTCTTCACACTGGAAGGAGTGAGGTCATGTGATCCCTTTACCATGTGTATCACAGCTACTAATGTAGTAGGACAAAGTCCACCTTCATGTGTAAACTAGACTCTATCTTATACATACCTTCTGATATTGAATATTTATTAATTAGAATGGAAGAATCCTACTCATTAAACCTGACAATAAAGGTGATCATATACAATTATAATAGTATTTATTATTATTATTATAATTATTCTGTTAATGCTTAGACGTTAGATTGCCCACTAGATGGCAACAATTTCTGGTTAGCTTTACTACAAACTCAAAATGATACTCTGCCTACATTGTCGTCAAAAGCTGTTCCAACTAACTCAGTGTCGACAGCTATTATTTCTGGTTTAAGTACGAGGTTAATTTATAACCTAACTATTATAACTTACAACAGCTGAGGAATATCATTCCCTGAATCTCAGCAATTCTGTAAGTTTATGAACATTTGCTAAGCATACATCCGTTATATGTAGATATCGTCTCATTATTAGGTACTAATGACATTGAAGGAGTTAATATTTGCCCTCCAATGAGTGGAAATTACAGCATATCATGTGACTATATCACAGGATGTAATTATAGTGGATGTTCCTATGAATTATCATCCACAAAATAATGGTACTATCAATGGTTCTATAATAGGAAAGAATTATGAGGTAGTGAGTATTGATGTAAACACACAATATAACCTCACTGTCACTGATATCAAAGGAGATGATGTGGTTATGTTACGGAAACTTGATATTGAATCCATTTTTGTATGCTCTGTTATGACAGGTAATGCAATTCACTGATACTACATATTTTTATTTAATATTGTGTTATATACACAGAACCAACTGTTACTGATGATAAACCAACTATTGCTACAAATAGAAGCAATGTAGTTGTGATAGTTGTATGTATAGTGGTAGTTATTGTGGCTATTATTGTGGTCATATCTGTTATCCTACTAATGATTTACCTGCGCCACTATGGTAAGCCAAACGATTTTGTATTTACTCATTATATGTGTCTTAATTTTTTTTTTGTTTGTTTGTTTGTTTGTTTTTTCTTGTTTTTTCAGTCGATTAAACCTATTCCAGAGGTGAGTATAAGTTCAATTTATTATAGTGTGGTATATTATATAATTATATTATATCACTTTTCAAAGGTCAGACTTGAAAAACGGAAACAATATAGCAATTGAGATTAATGTAAGTTAATTGTATGTATGTAAAAAGTAGATAAAGTAAATTTGCATGACTAATTGAAAATTAAAAATAAAATAGCTATGATGTTCTAATCTACTCAAATGGATACAGGAATATCCCAATTTGAATGAAGCACCAGAGTTGCAAACCCTCAGTGCTACTCTATACTAGCTAGCTTTTCAATAAAATTTCAGATAAAAAGAAAAATTTATTGGGTATTCTAAACAGCTATCGATATAGCTTGAGCCATGACAATGGACATGTAAATGCTGCCTTCGTAAGAGAAGAAGCTAAACAGGCTAGGCACACTCACTATTTGCTCACATGATTATGACATGACGATAGGGGGCATTAGCTACTTACAAAAGATAGTACCTATGCGGAACTGAAACTTTCGCGTGTGTTTTTTTTTCCAAAAATCAGCCCAAAATAAAAAAAATGTAGTAAAATCAAAGGTCTTAAACAATTGATCTGAGTAAGTTCATACAACAATTAATTGTCTGCAATCTCCCAAATCAGAGCATAACAGACAGACAGACAATGGACATGACGACTACTATAACCCTCTCGCGATGTGCACTCAGGGTTAATAATGGCAAACATAATTCCTAGCATTGCTAATGCAATTTCACTACAAAAATTGAAATCCAGTACAATACTAGTATTATTTTAACCAGGATGCTCTTTGCTTTTAAAGTAAGCTTTAGCGATCGAGCTTATCAAATTATTCTCTGCCCTACTACTATAGTTATAATCATGTTGTCAAAAGTTTGACATCATTAAGTTCAACTTTCAAATTGTTTTAAAGTTTGGAGATTAAAATTTTGAACAGATTATTTATAATTAGAAGGGTTTCATAATGTAGGGTAACAGCAGAACTCAAATAATCCTCAAATCAGAAAAAAATGATCACATGGAAACAATAGAGAAGACAGACCTAACTCAGGAATATGTAACAGATGCTATGTATGATTCTCTGAATACTAAAAAATATTTGAAATCAAAGAAAGAAACAAAACAAGAAAATTATTCAGAAATTGGAAATGTAAGTTAACTAAATTTGATTTGAGTTACATGGATAATACATAGACACCAATTTACTTCTACTCTGTAAGTTTTATATATAATACTGTACCAGTTACCTACGTAGGGAATAATAAAAGTTACATCTCACCAAAGTATGGATTCACTAACTGAAGAGTTAAATATACAATTATAGTCTAATCATAATTATTATGATAAATCCATTTGATGCCTCAATACATGTAATCACAGAATGTTGCATCACATTAAAATATAATTACTGGTATGAAAACTGTTGTCATAGTAACTGGCATTCCCAATACCTGACCACTACCAATTGATTGTGTTTTAGTATGTCTTTTTTTCCCTACTAGATGCCAATATATCACGTGCTAGAGCAAGAGAAAGCTCCATCCATGGCCACACAGCATTCCACAGCAACCAGACAATTTCCTGATCATGAAGACATTCCAGTCGATGAAGACGCTCCACCTATTCCTGAGTTCAATCCTGGTAGTGATAATGTTCCTGCAGTTGAGAGTCCAACTACAACAAACTCTTCTCCAGTAGATGTCATGTACGCTGAGGTAGGAACCAGATCTGCTGCAAAAACATAACATATGCATATGTAGGCTTGTAGTTTGTGGTACGGCCATGTGATTTTTTTTCAACCCATTAATTTATCAAACTCTGATTTTGTAACATTTTGTGAAATAAATCACTTATATTTGATCATGTCCTCAATATTCAACTAATAATAATATAATATACACAGACATCACAGCATCAACACAGACATCACAGCATAAATCATCATTAGCGTATCCAGAACATTTTCTGTTCCCTATTTGGAGTACCTACTACATATTATTTGGTCATGGATATTATTAACATGCTGTTGTAGTGTTATGACAATACATCACATAACGAATCAAAATTTTTAATAGTATGTAAAAGTAACCATACTGTATGGTGTTCAATATGCTGAGGTAGCCAGAGTTTAATATTATTAAAAAATATCATGAGGGTCGTCTGCAGTGAGTAAGAGATTCTGAGTGTGCTTATTTGTATAACTTGTTTTTGGTTTTCTACACATTCTGTTATTTGTTGTAGCAGATCATCTTCTTTCATGTGAACATTATAATGTGTGTAGAACAATGTTTTAGCATATGTATATTATCTGCAGGCCATTACCTGCCGACTCAATGACAATGGTATTATTGCACAAGTCGTACAAACAGAAAAGGGTCTGTTAGGAGCTACATAATTTGGTAACTAAATCATCTTAACAGCTAATTAATAATCAGCCGAGCCGTGACTAAAAGGCAATCTGTTATGTTGATTTACTAGTAGGAAAACCTTCCGTGAAATTGGGAAGAACAAATTAATGCATTCACTATGCATTATCATCTTTATGTATGCCCACCCTCATTTCCACATTATTTGAGTATTGTATTTCATGCAATTGCTTTAAATCAAGGAAAGGAGATAGAATAGATATCTAATTTACTTGTCATGCAACTATTTATGTTTTGAGTTGTACTCTATTGAGTGAAGCTGTTTATGGTTAAAAATTGTGATTATAATTCCCACAATTGTTAGTTATAAAAACAATTACAGAAGAGTACACTATGTAGTCAATAGTTAAGCTGGCCAAACTAATTAAACTTACTAATTGTGATTTTGCATAAACCAACATGCAGTACTTCTTTTCCATGTCAAAGACATGCTGTGCTTTTGGCCAAAAAGCATTTATAATCAACCAAATATTTATATAAGGAATATTTAAATACAAAATTTATAGACAATCATAAACATATACCCTATTTTGCATCATCCACCCCTGTACATCTCGCTCACCAATATATCAGCAAGACATTAATTCAGACATGTTAGTGATGGTTACTTATCTCTGAAATGTTTGTAAAGTTACTATAATGTAATTAATTAACAACTCAATTAAAAAGGTAATGTTAATCATGCTTAGAACTCACCTTAATTATGCATTATAATTACAGTTTTTGTTAACCCGGCCTGACTCTACCTCAAAACATAAATTCTTGACAAGAAAAGAAATCAGCTCTCTGTACCCAAATTATTTTCCTTGATTTTAAACAATATTACTCCATAACCTTGTAATGTTGTGCATATTTACAGTCTGGAAATAACTACTTCACATTCTCAGTCGATTATGACCTGTGACTATAAAAACAATCTGTGGTTAATTTACTGAGTAGGAAACAACTTTGACTATGCACACTATCACTATGGAGTCACTGTATATAGATGACATCGATGCGAGTTTACTATAGCTTTGGAGTTTTTGTCATCCACACTATCATTATGATAATGAAACAGCATGAGACTGCTGTCAATATGTATCCTCAAATGAGTACTTGTTTATATGCAAAGCAAAACTCACGAGATATGATTTTTTGTCAAATTCATAAATATGTAGCTTGTAGAGAATGTTAGAAAAGTCACTAATGCTGAACTTCACATCTATAGGACTTTGTAACACTAGAAACTGACTTCACATCTATAGGACTAGAGACTTACTTCACATCTATAGGACTATGTAACACTAGAGACTGACTTGTCTTTTCCATGTTACTGCTACGTACAGTACACTAGTGGTTATGGAGTGTATACTGTATGAGTTGGTATAGCAACATATTGAACACATTTACTTGCCTCCTTGAGCATACAAACAACTGTAGGTGGTGCTACAGGAAATCCCACAAGGGTGTGTGTGTGTGTGTTAAGACAACGATCACATGTTGAGATAGTTAGCTCAGTAAAGCCATGCCCAGCCTTTCCCATGCATTTCTTACAGTTATTGTTTTCTTCACAGGCAGTCTGTCTCTGGCACTTCCCCATGTCTGTCCCCTCATCTCTTTCCTATTAATTCCATGTGCTGTCAACTTGGAGACATGTAGTCATCTCCTAACCTTTTAATTTTTGCTTTCACTGAACACATGTATATGTACAACATACCATGTACACATACCCGTAGCCAGGGGGGGTTCGAGGGGTTGGTCGAACCCCGCTTTAGAGTGACCGGAAGTAAATATTTTAGCCACACCCCACATATAACTTCTGGTGTATAGTCATCTGTTCAATCGTGCTGAACCTGAGCTTGAATTATCTGCTGTTTCTGGCCTGAGTCCAAGTGACCTAATAAACATTCAGCTCCTTGGATACAAATTTCGCTCTCATATCGGCATGAGTAAAGCTTGCTACGTTACATCTATTCTTTATAAAGTGCGTGCGATTCGATATTAATAGCACAAGCAACGGATTTTTTTCAACAGATTAGAAAGGGAGCCGTCGGAAATGTCTGAGAAAGTTAAACCTCAAATATACAGATAGTAAGTGCACTATCTAGTGTAGCTACACTGCAAATGATTAAAAAAAACACACACTGGCCTACTACTAGCGAGTGATAGCACTAGTAACCTGTTCTATTAAGAATCAGTAGCGCTTGCGTTGTTCGTGCTATTAATCTCGAATAGCATGGTTACCCATGCTATCACACGCTAATAGTAGGCCAGCTTTATAAAACTGCGCGAGCTACTACAGTAAGCTAAAGATCATTTACAGTGTGGCTAGTATGAACTTTGCTTTAATCGATGGCTCCTCCTAATCTGTTGAAAAAAACTCTGTCTAATAGGGGTATAGCTTTTGCGCTAAAGAATGACGTTGTCTCCAACTAGAAACTACAACTGTACATTTCCAAGGCTAGAGCTGCATGTTTGCGCACTTACTCTTACTTAAGCTACCGTGACATTTCACTTGGTCCAGTGCTATTTCACTAGATTTTTCCAATACATTTTGAACGGGCAGTTCACATGCCGTACTATTAAATAACTTGTAGTAGTACGAATAAGGCGAATTAATGTTGCACTGTTTAGATACAGCTCACCGTAGTGGTTACACGAGAATAATACCGCTTTTCTCTCCAATATCAACAGTGTTTAATGAATTATAGTTTTGAAGTTGAATACCTAGCTAGAACAAATAAGTGCACTTATCTTTCGTTTTTTAGTATTGTAGAAGAATTAACGAGGAAACAAAAGTAGGTGTGGCTTATTGCGTCTTAAAATCCGAACCCCCCAATGCGAACCTCTGGCTACGGGCCTGGTACATTGTGGGGCCGCCCTCCAAGGGGTTGGGTGAGATCCCCAGAGAACAAGAGAGAAGAGTCAAGAGAAGAGAAAAGAAGAAGTCAGAGAACATTTGAGAACTAGAATTGTGTGTATCAGTAGTTGGATGTCATGTCATAATAGTGTATCAGTTGTTGTAGGTCAAGTCATGGTTTATTGTAGTTTCAGTTGAGTTTTATGTCAGCCGTATCCGGTCGGTAAAGTATCCGGTCGGTAAAGTATCTCCCGGATGCGGGTTCGTGAGCATGCGTAGTCCAGAACTTAAAGGGGCTGCGTATTGTACATTTCTTAGTTTAAGAATTAATCCTTTTAAAAGTTTATACGAGTGTCTGTCACGGATCAGCTTAGCTGTACCCTGGGCCTCGGTGAGCTACTGGACTCTGGTGGCAGTGATACCATCCCATCAGTTCGACGAGTCTCGATTCGTGGAGTGTCTGCGTTTCCCTTTGAGCTTTCGGGATAACCCCCTTTCTGTCTGCCTACCGCGGAACGTTCGGGATTAAAACCCCAAGCAACCCCACATACATTACACTTACTTCCTCCAAGTCAGAAAAAAGAGATATTTACCTTCGAACAGAATATGTACCTCACAATATTGTGGTCACATTCACAATTTTAATGTTTTCCGCATCATCAGTGCAAGTACAGTTAACCAATACACTGAATGACTGAATAGGTATCAACAGGTGTCAGTTGCTTTGACAACACTTCTATAATTAGAATTCGCACTAGATTGATGAGGGGCAGTGTGAATATAACTAGTGATGTGCTTGAGCACAAATGGCGAGCGAGCCTAAAGACTATACTATTTTTATATGAATGATTTTGACTTCTAACACTGAAGCTACTGAAAATAAGGTCC
>WLWD01005621.1_pt1 | contig 12384 bp, 9 predicted proteins | sample 6712731 | NCBI WGS metagenome assembly WLWD01 (sample SAMN12718690, study PRJNA576275) | sponge metagenome | isolation source: marine sponge | host: Mycale hentscheli | place: New Zealand: South Island, Marlborough, Capsize Point | collected 2014-11-01
GAGCTGATGTTCCTGATAGACACATGTCAGGCTGCGTCTATGTTCAGGACCTTCTACTCACCCAACATTGTGGCGTGTGGTAGCAGTGCTGTCAATGAGGATGCCTTGTCTGTAAGGCAATACCATCATGGAGTGTTCTCTTGTAAACAAATGTGTGTGTGTGTGTGTGTGTGTGTGTGTAGCACCACATGGACAGTGCTATAGGAGTTCACATCATTGATCGATGGACGTTTTATGCTCTTGAGTTTCTGGAGAAAGTGGCTCCATCCAGTAAAGCTACTGTTGCAGATTTTGTAAGGAGGGAGAATTTCTCAGTGGGGGAGGGGGTGTGGTTGAGGGTTGGGGTTCGTGTGGGTGGGGTTGGATTCTAATGGGGTGGGGTTAGGGTGTGGTTTTGGTAAGCAGTTCTTGGAGAGTAGATACTCACCAGCGAGGAATGTGATTGCAGTGTGTTGTTCTTATGGAGGAGTTGGGGCCTTGAGTGTGTTCTCTATGAAGAGTTTAGGGTGTGTGGTTCTTTTTAGTTAAGCAGATTTGTGCAAATTTTTATGTGAATCGTGGGTTTTTACGTACAAGTATGAAAGTTGGCATACTTATAAAACAATTTTTAGAATAATTTCAGAAGTGGAGCCACCTTGGATTTGACCTCTGGTGACCTCTAAGTGCTAATTAATTGTAAAAATAATTATTAATTTTATTGTTTCAAGGTGGCTCCACTTCTGAATTATTCTAAAAATTATGTTCTATAAGTATGCCAACTTTCATACTTGTACGTAAAAACCCACTGAGTTGAGCATGTAGCTTGACTGTATGTGGGTGGAGTTTGTATTCGTTTGGGGTGTGTGGGTGGAGTTAAGTTATTTACTTGTCTAAACTTTGACCCCAGTGCACTTATCTCCATGGTTGCATGTGGTGTTTACATGTCCTGTGTGTAGTTCAACTCATTTAACCCGGAGCTAGTGCAGTCCACGCCTCAAGTGAGGTCAGACTTGCTGACCAGGAAGATGGACAAAGCCTTGCTGACTGACTTCTTTGGCAGTGTGAGGAACATTGAACTACTCAACATTTCCTCTCAGGTACCAGTCAAGGGAGAGATGACTCCGGAGGAGGAGGAGGAAGGTCATGACCAGAGAGGCGTGGCTGAGAGATCAAGTAGAGTGCTAGATGTAGCAACTCGTATTGGATGGACCAACGTGGTGAGTACATGTGCTGAGTACATTTGGTGAGTACATGTGCTGAGTACATTTGGTCAGTACATTTGGTGAGTACATGTGCTGAGTACATTTGGTGAGTGTATGTGCTGAGTACATTTGGTGAGTACATGTGCTGAGTACATTTGGTGAGTACATTTGGTGAGTACATTTGGTGAGTACATGTGCTGAGTACATTTGGTGAGTACATTTGGTGAGTACATGTGCTGAGTACATTTGGTGAGTACATTTGGTGAGTACATGTGCTGAGTACATTTGGTGAGTACATGTGCTGAGTACATTTGGTGAGTACATGTGCTGAGTACATTTGGTGAGTATTGAGTACATTTGGTGAGTACATGTGCTGAGTACATTTGGTGAGTATATGTGCTGAGTACATTGGTGAGTATATGTGCTGAGACCATTTGGTGAGTACATGTGCTGAGTACATTTGGTGAGTATATGTGCTGAGTACATGTAGTGATCTGTAATGATAAAGTGCTTGAGCACCACTGGCGCGAGCGAGCCATTGTGATTGGACTATTGTGCACTAGAACACTCGAGCAACAAAACACTACTAAACCTGAAATCTGATAAAATTGATTTTTCCTGTAAGATCTGTTATAAAGGGCTGCAATATTTAGTTCTTCTAAAATTTGTTCATGTTCTCCAAGTTTAGGAAGGCATCATTCAGTTCTTTATTCCTGACAATAGCTGCAAGATATATGCAACTGTTGATCATTCACTTTAGCTGACCAGTATGGACTTCCTTCCTTAGAGCAGTGGTAGCTTCTGTAGTATCTTTGACTTTATGATTTGACCAGTAGCTCTGGACAAATAGCACTTGGCTTTGAAGACGACAGATTAAAAAAAAGAAGTATGTATGGTAAAGGGTTTCAATCAAATTATCACACTGGGCATGCCAACACAAGATGTACTTTGTACTCTTTTTGTGACTGGACTATTGGACAATTGATTTTCAAGTAAGAACAACACTGTTGTGTAGGGAGGGTAGCTAAACTGACCACGATCACTAATTAGAATGGAAAATGAACTTCGGTAAGTTTGTAAGACCCAGCTATGTCCCACAGCGTTCACATCATGTCAGAGACATCCTAATTCAGAGGTAACTATTAAATTCCTTGGAGGATCACTTCTTAAGATCAATAAACTGAAGGATACAATATCCCGATTCTCACTTGTGTTACTCCTGATAGTGTGTGTAGTTTTAACAGTGGACAGACAAGGCAAGGTGCAAGGTTTGTTTCAACATATTAGTTGTGCTCGAGAAGATGCACTGTTCAGTGCCGAGTGGTAGTAGCTATAGTCTCTCTCATTATGAAGCATGTGTGACAGAGAGGAATGTCCATCAGGTGAGTGTATCTGAGTAAGAAATCGGCTCCCTGAGTGACGAGTGGCTCAGATCTATAACTAATAACTGAAGTAGTCATCTAGGACACCATCTTGTCTGCTGAAGCAACACGAGGTAAAGGTCAAAGGTGAGTGTAGTTCTAGAGAAACCTGATAGTGGATGCTGCTGTGGGAATCCTCAGATCGGATGAATGATGTTCTGACAGATGATGTGTAAGAAGAGCCGATGAAGTGACAGTTGATATCACTGGGAGAGGAAATAGAAATGCTTGTTAGATTCAGCTAATACATAGCATAGTCAAGACTGGAGTCATTGGCCTAGTGATCTCCTCCAGTGGGAGTGGAGTGTGCACAACACAACTGGTGCCAGCCTTCAGTGAGTCCATGACCAGTTGCTGTGCAGGGAAATCTCATCTCATCTCAGCATCCATTCATTCATTCAGGGATTCCTACACTGGGACTGGGGGAGGGGAGAGAGTGAATTTTGTAGGCACAAAAATACAAGTGCTGGACATTTTTAAACACTAATTGTAGACAGGGCTATTACTTTTCATAGCTTATACTGATCATTGATTTTTTAATTCAGTTGGAGTAAAAAAAATTAGAAGGGGTAAACTAAATTTGGGGAGGGGCTGAATGTAGGGGGAAGTCCCAAGGCTCCTATAGTCTGTGTGAAACCTTGATTTATAGTAAATTTTGTTGAGGTGCAAGTAATCCCTATCCCCCCCTCCCCCCCTCCATCTCACCTTAATTCGATTCCTTATGAAACCTTGTGTGTGTGTGTGTGTGTGTGTGTGTGTGTGTGTGATTTGCATCCATATTCATGGTAACATTTAGGTTAATGATTCTTGAGTAGTAGTGGATGTAGTTTAGCTAAATGTGGGCTAGGGCTGGGAGTGCTGGTGTTATAGTCAACTCATTAGTTGTCAATGATTGCAGGAGTTCCCCGTTGCTGATGAAGATGTGGTCCAGAAACCTGACCTGTCCGTGCTGGTACTGACCGCAGTGGGGCTTTTCATGATTGGCATCACCATGACAACTGCAGCTGGAATGTACAAATTAGTGCTCACCCATTGACTCACTCATTCATAGTCTCGCAATCACTGATACCAAATAAAGCAGCTAACACCTGGACAGACGGACAGTCCATACCGTATTCTCTCAGTACTCACAAGTCTAATTTTATCTCTGAATATCCAAGATTGTAACTTAGCAACCAAATAGCAGAGGATTTGACACTCATAGAAAAGTGATTACTGAAGCAGTATTAGCGCAGGATTAGAAGTGGGTTTTCTCAGTGAACTCTATGCTTTGTCGATGTTGATAAGTTAACTATTTGGCTAGTTAATATATTAGCAAGTACTCGCTATAATGGGTAATGGATGCCTTGATTAGTAATATACATACACACATACATACATGCAGGTGAGTGATGCAATAAATAATACTTCTAGAGTCTGGTCAGTTCTGGACCTTCAGATTGGTCGGGGGCGTAGCTGGTCACTGTTGTGTTCCAGGACACGTGGCCTTTACTACCACTAGTGGCCCGGGTAGGACTGCCAATACTGAAATGTCTGTCACTGGAATCGGGATATTCTGTGCGTCTTCGTTCCAATCTGGGTGAGGAATGAGATGAAATGTGAGAGAATGCCTCTGGGGGTCCAACAGATGATGGTGGGTCGTCGACACTGATGCTGTTCTGGTACATGTCTTCAGGGATCAGGTCCATGAGGGGCGGGGCATATCTGCCGAGCCCTGCCTCTTCTCCCAAGGTGTCGGGATATTTCCCTCTCCTGTGAGTAGGCGTGTGATTAGTCATGTGTCTCTGTGGACTGCCCATCATGTCTGCGTTCTCCTTCATGTAGTGATTGCCGGTGCGTCTCATGTCTGCGTTCTCCTTCATGTAGTGATTGCCGGTGCGGCCATTACCAGCTCGCATGTCAGAAGTCTCGACATTTGCCTCAGTGTCAGTGTCGGGGGTGTGGTTAGTGGGTGACGTGTCATCTACATATCTACTGCCGTCATGTCTCCTGCTGAAGTGATCTCTAAGGTCATATTCATCGTCTAGACTGACCCGTCTGGGTCGTCTGCTGGAGTCGTGTTCAGGTGTGGTGATGTCGGAGTAGTCCGGTGTGATGACTTCGTGGTAGCGTGGATCTGCTCGGCCTCCATTAGGTGGCATCTCTCTCATGTACCCTCTCCCAAACGGGTCTCCCATCGGCACGTGATGAGGTGGATATGCGTAGCCTTGACTGAGTTGTGAAGGGTAGTATTGCTGACTCAGCTGCCCTGTGTGGGGGTACATGTGTGGGTGCATGGATACTCCTGGGGGTGCCCCTGCCATGTGAGAGGGGAGGTAGTAGTTGGGCTGGCTGAGTTGTGCAGTGTAGCTCATCGCCATGGCAGCATGAGGATCTGGGAAGGCGTGGTGATGATGTTGTATGTACATGTTCCTGGCAATGTTCTCTGTGGGTGAGAACACGTCTGTGGATGTCGATGAGTTGCGTCTTCCTTGATGCCATTCCATTTTACCCCTCCCTCTCTCTGGGCCTACAACTTCACTGTCATGTTGGCCTTGAGCATGCTCGTTGCTAAAGGTTGTGTTACCATGGTGATTTCCCTTCAGAGCTGAGTTTTTCCTGGAAACATTTTTCGGTGTGCTTTCTGACGGCTTCTCGAAAGATACTTTCTTCTTCTTCAGGCGAAAGCTTTGACGTATGTAGTCCAGAGAGGTTAGTTTTTCCAGACGCGACAGTCGTTTAGATCTAGTTTTCTTAATGGCTGGGCTCTCTTCTTTGGCTTTCTCTGAATTTACTTTTGAGCTCTGACTGGATTCTTCCTCTTCTATAATGGTTCCTCCTCTGTTCTCTTTGCCAGTGGTAGGTCCACTGATGAAGTCGAGACTGGTAAGAGAAGACAGGTCCTTTCTTTTGCTGAGTTTATGATGACCAGTTGTAGATGGCTCAGAGTGCATGGGGCTCTCCATGGGGGAGGGGCTGGTGGGGGAGGGGCTGGTTGGAGAGATGTTTCTTCTGTGATTGTCGGTAAGGCAAGTCAAACTGGCGAAGTCATTCTTGTTGTGCGATGAAGTGAGAGCAAAGGAGGCGTGTGGACGCGGAGAATCTCGAGTTGGTAACTCCATATTCTCGTTACTGGAGGTGGGTGGGGGGAGGGAGGGGCTGGACAGTCTGTGATGGAGTAGCAATGAAGGGAGTGGCAGCTCTGCCTCCTCATCTACGCTGTGCTCTTTACCACCTCCGCGTAAACCCAGCAGAGATTCTCGTGATGTGCCTGAGTTGAAGACAAGTGGGCGTGACCCATGAAGGTTGGAGGCTTTGGATCCATAAACAGATGGCTTCGAGCCGTGGATGGACGTCTTGGATCCAGTCATGGATAGCCGAGAGCCCTGTGCCGACTTGGACTCCTCCTGTTGGAGGCTGAGTGCGAACATGGTGGGTTCTCTGAGAGACACGTTGGATGCTGGGAGAGTGTTCACATAGAAGTTGTCAGAGTGGACTGGGTTAGCCGTGAGCGAGTATGACATAGGAGACAACTCAGGTAGTGTGGTCTTCTGGAATACATCCGTGAGGGCCGAGGCCTGGCTGTGGTGGTGAGAGAGACTGTGGTGATGATGGTGATGGTAAGGTTGGCTATGGTGTAATGGCTGACTATGAGCCAAGGCCTGGCTACCTTGGAGGTTGCTATGGAGCTGGCTGTGATCCCCTCCGTAGTTGTAGCTGTCGTCTGTGGGTCTGTAGGCGTTCACATCTGCTGCAGACTCGTAGTGGTGGTGAGATTGAGCGTCCAGACCACTCCCATGACTGTAGCTATGGTAACCAGTCCCAGACACACCCCCATTTGGATATAGTTCCATGGCATTTTTGTTTTCATAGCTAAATCTACACACATACCACACGCACACACACACACACACACACATGATTAATTCTGCACTGGCAGGTCAGCATGCTACTTGTCTACTGGAATCCACAGCTAGTGAAACTTTATCTGTCAACTCATATTATTATACTTCGTGTGAAAGCAACTCATTGTTTTGAGTGGAAGCACACAAAGTGTGAGACTGTCCACTACCTTTAGTGTCATGTGACTTTAACACGTAACTCAAGATCTGAACAAACTGACTAATTCACACCTACCGTACAGCTGGCTAGGAGATGGGCATTGTAATCCCTTTACCTAATGTCTACAACTGTGTTTTTCTAGCTACTAACACAGCATGACATGAATGACACCGTGTAAGTGTGAACAACCACACCCACAATGCATGGACCACCCCCAACATCTACAGATATGCCAACTGGTATCATTCATAGTCCAATAAGGTTGTCATGGATTGGATGATGTTGATATTATTCAGTACTACTAAAGGTGTTGACTAGCAGGAGTAGCCGCAAGGGAGAGATTAGTTTTGCTAAGTTTCCTTGCTCCAACCTGAGCAGTGACTCTCCTACATAAACTTGATTCATGAGGATAGCATGTCCAAACTCTGGAAGTAAGCTAGACTTGTGAGGGCAGGCAAGTTGGCATGTGTGCGTTCATATGCAGCTATGCAATGTGCACTAGAAGGAACAGTCAATGTTCCTCACTCTAGCACAGGAGAATGGCCACTCTCCCCTCTCCATTGACAAGACAATAGCCCATGCAATGGGACATGCACACACACACACACACACACACACCTGCCCTGAAGTTATTTTTGTTTGGCCAATGAGTGACTATGTTAGTTGATCACGCCCACTAGTAGTGCTTCAGTTCACAATATAAGAATGGTAGTAAACATCAACTAACACTACCAATGTTGACAAACACAACATCAGATACCAGTTCCAGTTCTGTTCAGACCCAGACTGAGTCCACAGCTCTGTTCAGACCCAGACTAAGTCCACAGCTCTGTTCAGACCCAGTCTGAGTCCACAGCTCTGTTCAGACCCAGACTGAGTCCACAAATACTCAAGTTCTATGCTCCACTCCTTCTATTCTTGGTTCTGTTTTAGACTATCTCCTTATTCTGCGTAGCTCTCCTAAGCTGGATCCATTGTGTAGTGCCTATTGTATTCTTACCCTGTATCCTCGAGGTCCAAGGTCTTCTTGGAGCCAGACCTGCAGCAGTAGACACAACAGCAGCAACACAAGATGCAGGTCAGGATGAGGATGAGTCCTGCTCCTACAGCCACTCCCACCAGTCCTGGGACAGTCAGAGCTGTGAGGACAATATCAAGATGTACTATACATTGAAACAGGAGCATTTGGTTGAGTCAAGCAGACATACCTTCAATGATGGTGTCCAGAATGCCTCCTCCTCCTGCAGTTGTTGCTAGAAGACTGCTTGTTGTCTCGGCCAGAACTGGTGTGGATGCAGGTACTGTTAGTGATGGGGTGCCAGTAGATACAGGTGTGGGCATGTCTGTAACATTTGCAGTCACAGATGGAGTTGACGGAGTTGAGCTAGATACTTGTGTGCTAGTGAGCTCAGAAGGAGTGACAGATGGGTTGAAAGACAGAGTGAATGTTGCTAGTGGAGATTGTGACGAAGTTGCAGTGATGAGCCCTTCATTTTCTGATGGAGACAGAAGAGGAGAAGATGGCAGTGCCAGTGAAGAAGGAGGACTCGATGGTGAGAGAGCTGATGGTGACATTGTTAAGGAGACTATAGAAGAAGACAGAGGACTGAAGAGTTCCATAGAGAGTGCAGATGTAGCCACTAGTGAATCATCACTACTAATTGAAGGGGCTACCTCAATACGTGTTGTGGCAGATGGTGATAAAGGGCTATTCATGAGTGTCGCTGAAGCAGTCCCAGCAAATACAACTGCACTTGTAGGGTTGATAGCAATGCTTGTTGCCATGACTACAAGTGGGTCTTCAGCTGAAGTGGCTGAGGTGTCCAGTTCAAATGATAGTTCAAAGTTCATATCTTCTGAAGTGTCAGTCACAGTGATAGAGCTAAGTGTAGAATCTATGAGAGATGGAGTCAGTGTTGTGGAGTCACTGGCTTGTGTTGGAGAAGCTATGGGAGATGGAATCAGTGTTGTGGAGTCACTGGCTTGTGTTGGAGAAGCTATGGGAGATGGAGTCAGTGTTGTGGAGTCACTGGCTTGTGTTGGAGAAGCTATGAGAGATGGAGTCAGTGTTGTGGAGTCACTGGCTTGTGTTGAAGTAGATTGTAATGAAATAGAAGTCTCTGGCATTTCAACTAAGATAGAAGGAAATGTAGAAGTTGTGGCTGTCTCAGAATCTAGTAGTAAGAGATCTGAGAGAGAAGATGGTATTTGCATCATGATATCTGAAGCCTCCATAACATCTGCAGTGGTATCCGTGAGGAGGTAGTCCAGACATGTGCTGGGAATGATGTCGTGTGATAGCATCTCTTCACACTGGCCCAGACTACGGTGAACTGAACACAAACAAGCACAACCACATCACAATATGACAACTCTCTTCCTCATTCAATATTTTATACATTGTATTATAGAAACGTAACTATTTAGTTCAATAACTAGATAGCCTGTAAGTATAATTAGCTATTATAACCATAGGTTATAAATCAGTCCTAGCTACTTGATTCTCATTGCTCAAAGCTCAATATTTATTTAATGTATTAGAATTTATTACACAACTTATTTTAAACTAGCCAATGGTTGTTATAATACTGTTCATGCTACTAAATCAATAATTTAATGGATTAATTCAATTGTAATTGATGAGAAATTGACTATATTTCAGTCAATACTAGCTCCAGACTTGATACTAGTTCCAGACCAGTTTCTAGCTCCAGAGATATCTGTTAGTTGTTCAACCTGACACTTGATTTACTGCAGGTCCTAGCTATGTAGTTCAAGAGTGAAATGATTTTTGCTAAAAGTTCAAGAGTTGAAGTTGTTCAATGATTTGAATATCGATTGAAGTTGTTGAGTAATCTATATGGAAATCGACATATCAGAGAAAGTGCCCATGAGTGAGAACAGTACCTGTCAACATTAGTTGTTATGGGAAAAGTTATTAGTTGACTGAATGTAACTTGTCAGCTAGTGAGTGAGTCACACTAACTGTAAGTCAACTAATTTCTCTGCTCTTTCTGGAAGTTTGGAACTAGTATCAGGTCTGGAACTAGTGTCAGGTCTGGAAATAGTGTCAGGTCTGGAACTAGCGTCAGGTCTGAACTAGTATCAGGCCTGGAACTAGTGTCAGGTCTGGAACTAGTATCAGCTCTAGAACTAGTGTCAGGTCTGGAACTAGTGTCAGGTCTTGAATTTTTATCAGGTCTGGAACTAGTATCAGGCCTGGAACTAGTGTCAGGTCTGGAACTAGTATCAGGTCTGGAACTAGTGTCAGGCCTGGAACTAGTGTCAAGTCTGAACTAGTATCAGGCCTGGAACTAGTGTCAGGTCTGGAACTAGTATCAGCTCTAGAACTAGTTTCAGGTCTGGTACTGTCAGGTCTGGAACTAGTGTCAAGTCTGGAACTTTTATCAGGTCTGGAACTAGTATCAGGCCTGGAACTAGTGTCAGGTCTGGAACTAGTGTCAGGTCTGGAACTAGTATCAGGTCTGGAACTAGTGTCAGGTCTGGAACTAGTATCAGGTCTGGAAAACTAGCACCAGGAAGGGAATATGTTGCCACATTGCTGTAACCTTCCAATGTTGGTACATTGAGTGGACATCGGTAAGTGCTAATGAGAGGAGTTGTTAGCAATATCCTTTGCTGTGAAGACAAGGACTAGACTGTTTATAGAATTGGTAGAACAAGAATGTTGAGCAAGTTCAAAGAAGGCCATAAGAAACAAGAGTGTTAGGTTATCATATTGGACAAGCTTGTCGAGTCAGTCATGTCTGGAATAATAGAACAAATGGTCGGCAGTAGCTACCAAATCTAGTAAAGGAGTCCAATGATCCAAGGATACTCTGAGAAAAGAACTTGGTCAATGGAAGTAGCAGCTAGCAATGGAAGTAGCAGCTAGCAATTGAAGTAGCAGCTAGCAATGGAAGTCACACTGTATTCTGTCCAATATATGGATCATCATATTATTCATCTAGTTTAGCTCCCAGAGCATTCAAAGGAAGAATGAGTGCTTACACTTTGAGTGTGCCAGTCATAGAATTAAACATACTCCATTGGATGGAATTGTTGGGCATAGGTAGAGGATTATTTCTGACATACAGGGAAGGTCATGGACATATCAAGTTCTAATTTGAACTCATCATTTGAGTAAATTGCACACTCTATTTGTATTTGGTGTTGTCCTTTGTTTCCTCAAGTTCAAATTCAAAGTAAGGGAGGAGGACATGTAACTGATACTTGAGCTGCAATTACACACGCAATACTCAGTGGACTCCAGTGAGTTGACTCTCCCTCTTAAACAAGCAGACCGTGTCCACTAGTGGAAGTCCATGCCGACAGTGTATGAGTGGGGGATGACCTGCTGGTATGTACACAAATAGTAGCTAGAGTTACAGGCCACCCCAGCTGCCATTAGCTGTCACTAGTGAGGAGCTAGGAAGCACCAGTGACCTTTAGTGAGATACTTGAATCTAGGTCATAGAGAACTAGTCACAATATGGAGGTATCACTAACTCTACACGAGTTACTAAGTTGGGAATATTATAACTTATTCTGAATTGTTGATCATCTAATTAGTTAGTGTTTAATATTTATAACTAGAAATAGATTCAGATCACTTGCAAATGTGACAAACACTCCACCATCAGCTTCCCCCTTTCCCTTTCCCCCTTCTCCACCAGTTTCATTCTTCTTACTTACTTGAAGCGATTGCTACCAATAGCTGGAGCATTGTGGTTAACCGCATTGCTGGATCTAGCACCCGCACGGCCGGGCAGAGGAGACTTCTATCAGGTGTTTACTAGCCTTGCTCCGCTTACAGTACTGCTCAGCGCCCGCAGAACTATTGTTACAGGCTGGGTGATGATTGGGGCGAGCTGACTCGGTCGCAGGTGGTCATCGCAGCAGAGAAATGTCTGCTTACTATCCAAACAAAAATTACTACGGATCATCTCCCACGCGGCCACTCCCCCTTAATCGCCTATAAGCCAACTCCCACTTGTGTTTTGGGCGCTATGCTCGCGCGTTCCCAACCCTCGTAAAATTAACGACCAGTACCATTTACGATTAAATGCAAATGGGCGCAGCGGTACACTGTCACTGGTTGCTCGCCTTGGCATGAAGCTGAAGCAGCGAGCTTTCCTCCTCAGTGCATTTTGTGCTTTAGTTATACTTTCCACAGTAGCTTTAAGGCTGTATCTGACCTCTCATTCCAGATCTGCTGGTTCTACACTCGGCACTGTTGCTGTGGCGGGTGGTGATGTGCCCTTCATTCCCGTTAGTAGCGCTATTATACAGTCTTCTCGGGTGAAGGCCAAAACAGAGAAGAGACACGTCAACCTATCTATTATTCATCCATCCTATGAGAACACATGGAAGATGTGGCAGTCGTGGGCGAAAGAGGATGCATTCTACCCGACTGAAGCCTTCAATAGTGGGAGAATGAGGCAGTTGCTGGAAGCAATGGCACGTGCTCCTATTGTGAGGTTTGGTATTGGAGAGAAGGGGACACAGCTGAAGGCGAGCGTGGTACTGCAAGGACAGCAGAAGGCTCTTTTTAAACCCAGACGGTAAATTTGGAGGTGGTAGATACAATCACTGTAGGAGGTGTGGGTGTAGATATTGCAGGAGGGTGTTGTCGCAGCAAGTGTAGGAGGTGTGGTCATAGCAACTGCAGGAGGTGTGATCGTAGCAATTATAGGAGGTGTGGTCATAGCAAGTATAGGTAATCTCAGCAGATGCAGGAC
>WLWD01005075.1_pt1 | contig 12377 bp, 13 predicted proteins | sample 6712731 | NCBI WGS metagenome assembly WLWD01 (sample SAMN12718690, study PRJNA576275) | sponge metagenome | isolation source: marine sponge | host: Mycale hentscheli | place: New Zealand: South Island, Marlborough, Capsize Point | collected 2014-11-01
GCTTGGACCTAAACCTTATATAAAGAAAACATGCTGACTGCTGTAATAACTGGGAAAGTGGCAGTTAATGATATTTATTAGTTGGTTAAACGTTTATATTTTTAGGCTAAGCAGTAGCTGTTATGCACAACATTATCACACATACATGTTAACTGAACATACCAACACAAGAATTACCTTTGTGGTTAGACTATTGGACAATGAATATTCAGGTAAGGAACAACACTGTTGCGTAGGGCATATAACTATGACAAATAGTGCATTAACTTACCACCGCCACTCATTCGAATAAAAAATATATTCCGGTAAGTTTGTAAGGTTTAACTGCACCCACACAAGTGGTTCCAAAGCGGTAAAAATTTCAATTTGTTAATACCGGTAAAGATCGACAAACCAGAGGATTCTGTTCAGTGAAGTTTCAAATGGGTCGACCACTGAGTTACTGCAAGTACTAATGGCATGTGTACATCTACACATAAATATAAACTAGTGGTGTGCTTCAGCACAAATGGCGAGCAAACTAGTCTGGCTTTAAAGCTAAATATGGGCTACAGTCCTTGGCATAACTTCAATAGTTGTTGAAATCGAAATGTGCTAACTTGACTTATTATGCATGTCTAGGTCAGACCAGACAGCGCCTGCGTGAACGGGTAACGTCAAGTTCGCCTTCGTCGATGTCTTCGTCGATGTCTTCGTCGATGTCTCAGTTGTCAAAGTGAACGTATATAATGCACAAACTTTTTCATTCACCTTAGTTACGCTACTTTATTCACTTACTATTGTTCTAGCATGTTGTACTCATATTTACTATCGTGATTTAACCAATTGAAACTTATTTCTACTGCTCAGTGAATTATCACAGAGCTGGTCCTTCGATTACTATTTCGAAATCAAGTGTTGGAATTTACGACCCCAACAATGCATTCAATGAAAATAAAGAGAAACAATGCTTTTGGGTCTGCTATCATTTTAGAAATAAAAATAAGTTCACGCGTTTAGTTCCGGTCCAATAAAAGCTTGCTTTCAAGACCTGCAACTCCTTGTTCAGCAGATCCATTTCTTTAATTTATCAACTTATAGAATTCATGGCGTGGGCGAAATAAGGGTTGGTAAAAATAACAATAACCATGACACAATTTTAACAATGTTAACATCTGTAATTGCCTCGCTCACTTTGCTTGCTCACCTACAAACTACTAAAGAAAATATCCCTGATTTTTTACTGTGTTACCACTGATAGAATCTCGCTCACTTCGCTTGCTCATCTATCATCCAATCACTCACTAGTAGCTAGTGTTAATTTGCCAATTGAATAGAAATAAACACTTTATGTGTAAACTTTAAAGCTAATTTTCATCAGCCTATACCTACCATCATCATCATAAATAGACTAAAAGTTGTTTCTAGACATTTATTGTCAAGATAATCTTACCATCATTGTCAAAGAGAGTCAGCTGGAATATTGAATCTTCTCCTACAATATAATCCAGTGAATTGGCTGCTGCAGTCTGAAATGTGAACAGTTCATTATCTTCAACTATGGTGTCATCTACCGGAACAAACACTCCACACAATCTCCTCTTAGCATTGGAAGAGTTGAATGCAAGTTGTGAATGAGACAGCAGAAAGTCGCCTACAATGTTGGAATGGTAATTTATATTACACAATGTCATGTCGTGACATACAACTAGCATACATACTTGACTGAGCGAAGGCTGAGCTCTGACTGGCATTGAACAAGATGTCTACCACAACTTCTCTCTCTAGTTGAGTTGTGTTCAGAGTAGCACATAACTCTGTTGTGTTGGTAAAGTTCTCAGTGATGTTTGAAGAAGGCTCCAGCTGTATTCTTGCTCCTAATTAAATAATTTAAAAAGTTTTGAAATTGCAATGTACGGCAAAGAGCCATAATAAATGTTAATTGTGCGAGTATCCTTGTTCAACAGCTCCAGTTCATGACTGAGCTTCAGCACTAACATGACGTCTGGTTACCAAGCCGCCTCATAATTTACCAGCATAGCAGCTGCTTTAATTTACCATGGGTACACATGCTGTAACGTTGTGGTAATGACGTGCGCATATTAATTGGGAGAAGGGCTTCCACAAACGTCATCATTTAGTGAATAAAAGCTAAATTTGCATACAAATGGTTATACAGTGTTCCCTCTACAAAGGGACTCTGAAAAGCAACACGACTCAACAACAGCAAACATGAATGGAACACAATGATCTTCCACAACAGAGAATAACCTCTGCAAGCAACCAAAATTTCTACAAGGGTCAGAATACTTGCCTACATGGGTGGCCTTTGTTGAGAGGTTTCACTTAATTTAATTTAATTTTCACTGTGTATTTTTCATATTCAAATGTTAAATATAACTATTCAATTATATTGCAGCATAAGTCCTCAACTATTAGCTGAAGTTTCCCCCCCAAAGCATAAGTTGGTATCTATAAGCTTTCTCAACTGGTGAGCAGCATTTGTAGACAGTTTTATACGTCATCTTTACGGACACTTACTATTTTGTTATCTCCTTTTGCAGAACGCTGAGCATTGCTCAAGTACTCAGTGGTCGGACCTCAATTATAGGCCATGCCCTTCAATTACTACCTCCCATTAAGCTCGCACACTGGCCAATCAGCAATAATCGCCCATAACTTATTTCTAATAACAAAACTCAAATTGGATAATATTACTGTAATCTACTTATATGAAAACCCTTTACCACATGATTTTAATAAATTCTTACGTCACAATTTTTGTAGTAAATTTTTTAAAATTATACATGCAAACATAAGGGCATAATTTGTGGTTATTACCAATTGACTATAGCCTTTCTTTTTTAGTTTCCTATTATTTTTATATGATTCAAAACATACAAATCTGTAAAGACATGATATTATTGATAGAGTTTAGCTCTCTTGCTTAAACACTGAGTCCTTGTATTCACAACAGAACTAGAGACAGCGATGTGGAATAGAAAGGAGCTATGGGAGCCAGCTGGAGATGGATGCAGCAGTAGATGATATCCTCTGGTATTGAATTACGAACATCAGTACACTCTATTCACCACAGTGTATTAGTTTGTGGTTAGTGCGTGGAAAGAATTCAGCTAAGGAATCAAGTAACACCTCCATAACTTACATCTCAAAGTAGGCTCACCACAGTCTCTGTCTCAAAGTACCTTCATCTCAAGTAGGCTTATGGCTACCTCCAACTCAGTTTACCTTGATATACGAAAAAGAAGAGCCAATTAAATAGAAGGTGCACAGAGCCGCAATACAAACTGAAGCGGAATATAATACAGGAATCAGTGCTCGTTCCGTACTTTTGACCGGTCGATAATTAAGGCTTACGTTGTCGATATTAGATGGGGTTTGATAAATGAGGACTTATGCTATCAAATTTTCTAGGAACTGGATTCAGAATTGCAAATTTTCCAGCTTAAAAAGCACTTTCATACGTTCACTTTTATTGAATTAGAGATTAGTGCAACCATCTTAAGCCATCAAATTAGGTACACTGAAACTTAAACTAGTATACACATTGTGTACAAAGTATGAAGTCATTTGGTTTAGAAGGTACTCATTTTCTGGCTTAAACAAATAAAAATATTCCATTTTTATAGTAGTAGTTCCAACAGCCATAACCACATGTGTAACCTCAAAATCACTTATATCCACATATAATTTAACCAACTATGTATTATGAACATTAACAAACATAAGTAAAATACAATGAAAGCATGTAGTGCTTTTACATCGCGAACAATCTGCTACTACAAGTGGTGCCTTTAATTTTCATAACTGTAGTGATATAAACATCTACAAGAACAGTACTAAAATTTTAAAAATAACATATTATAACCGCTTTTTTATTGTTCATCATGCTATTGGTTTCTTTCTCACTTTCTCATTTTGGTGGTGATTGTATTAGCTAGAAAAATATTGTTAGTGTGCAAGTCATGCGATGAATCCATCTTAACTTTCGCATCTGACAGGGAAACGGTGCAAACAACATTCTTGCACCATTGATAAAAAATAATTCTTTAATTAATACTTGCACGACTCATAAACAAAAAAACCACTAATATTAATGCTAGAAGGGAGGATACTATCAGTAGTATCCTCCCTTCTGGCATCTAGTATCCTCCCTTCTGGCATTTAGTATCCCTGTGCATTCACTTGAACAACACTGTGCTGGATAGAATGCCTACTTCACAATACAAAAAAAAAAGGTTAGCTTTGTTCTAATACATGGAGGATACTCAGCCATGCAGGGGTTAGTGGTGAACTACTAACATGGAGGATACTCAGCCACATGCTGGGGTTAGTAGGTGAAGAGCTCATGAATGGCACAGGCACCAAGACATAAGATAAACATCTTCAGCTCTAAAAATGCTGAGTAGACATTGCAACTACAGAAATATAACTGGAAAATAATGAATAAAATTCTTATAAATTAGCAGTAATAGAATGAACCAAAGGCAGGAAAATTTGAATTAACATCTGATCTCCACTTACCGTCATTGTCCAATATACAAACTTGAATGTCTCTGTTGTTGAAGATGTCTCTCTCATTTCCAGTTGCCATGTGAAAGTAAAAGCATTCTGTATCTTCTACTGTAAGGTCATCCAATGGAGTGAATAATGAACAATGTGTTTGACTGGTATTAGAAGTATTGAAGACCAGAGTTTCACCTGCTAAACTGAAATCACCTGCAAACAAACACCCACATGCTCCCATAACTTATTGGAAGACAGTTAATGATTGCACTTACTTGGAGTGGCAAATGTACTACTGGTGCGATTCAGCATTACTTCAACCATAATCTCCCTTTCTTCTCTCTTCGAGCCAAACATAGTAAGACATAGCTCCACCACAGTAGAGTCCTCAGTGATGTTCGAAGTACCATTGATTATAAATTCTGTAAGCAAGTGCCGAGTACAAGTGCATGTAACAGATTATACAGTCAATGTTAGTAACAGGTCACATGCAGTCAGTGTTAGTAACAGGTCACATGCAGTCTGTGTTAGTAACAGGTCACATGCAGTCTGTGTTAGTAACAAGTCACATGCAGTCAGTGTTAGTAACAGGTCACATGCAGTCAGTGTTAGTAACAGGTCACATGCAGTCTGTGTTAGTAACAGGTCACATGCAGTCTGTGTTAGTAACAGGTCACATGCAGTCAGTGTTAGTAACAGGTCACAGCATCAGTGTTAGTAACAGGTCCCATCATTCTGTATTAGTAACATGTCCCTTCAGTCTGTGTTAGTAACAGGCACATAGCGTCAGTGTTTACTGTCACATGCAGTCCGTGTTAGTAACAGTCACATCAGTCTGTGTTAGTAACAGTTCATATGATTCGTGTTAGGAACAGGTCACATGCCGTCTGTGTTAGTAACGTCCACATTCAGTCTGTGTTAGTACCATGTCCATATGCAGTCATTGTATTAACAGGTCACATGCGTCAAGTGGTTTAGTAACTGTCACATGCAGTACAGTGTTAGTAACAGTCACATCATCAGTGTTCGTACAGTCACATGCAGCTGTGTTAGTAACAGTCACATGCCGTCTGTTGTTATAACAGGTCCATGCAGTCTTGTTAGTAACAGGTCACAGCAGTCGTTTTATTAACAGGTCACATGCAGTCGTGTTAGTAACAGGTCAGCATGCATTCTGTGTAGTAACGGTCAACATGCAGTCTGTGTTAGTAACAGGTCAATGCTGTCAGTGTTAGTAACAGGTCTGTCTGTGTTAGTAACAGGTCACATGCAGTCTGTGTTAGTAACAGGTCATATGCAGTCAGCCAGTCGTGTTGTAACAGGTCACATGCAGTCAGTGTTAGTAACAGGTCACATGCAGTCAGTGTTAGTAACAGGTCACATGCAGTCCGTGTTTAGTAACAGCGTCACATGCAGTCTGTGTTAGTTAACAGGTCACATGCAGTCTGTGTGTTAGTACAGGTCACATGCAGTCTGTGTTAGTAACAGGTCACATGCAGTCTGTGTGTTAGTACAGGTCACATGCAGTCTGTGTAGTAACAGGTCACATGCAGTCTGTGTTAGTAACAGGTCACATGCAGTCAGGTCACATGCAGTCTGTGTTAGTAACAGGTCACATGCAGTCTGTGTTAGTAACAGGTCACATGCAGTCTGTGTTAGTAACAGGTCACATGCAGTAAGTGTTAGTAACAGGTCACATGCAGTCTGTGTTAGTAACAGGTCACATGCAGTCTGTGTTAGTAACAGGTCACTTGCGGTCTGTGTTAGTAACAGGTCACATGCAGTCTGTGTTAGTAACAGGTCACATGCCAGTCAGTGTTAGTAACAGGTCACATGCAGTCTGTGTTAGTAACAGGTCACATGCAGTCTGTGTTAGTAACAGGTCACATGCAGTCTGTATTAGCATAGTTGCCAACTTTTTAAAATTAATTTTAGGTACACCTCAAACACCGCCCATTTCTGTAAACGACACCTAAAACCACGCCCCAATTTCAAATTTCATAATAGTAATATTTGGATATCAAATTTCAGTTTACATATTGAGTGCTTTGTGTGTGGCTTTTTTGCAATTTTTAAGTAGTTCGTCATCAAGCTTTACTTCGTGGCAGCAATCATCACTGTTGAACTTGATAGACATCAAACTAACTAGTGTTGACTGATCCAAATTCGACCGTTGGTCAGTGTAAATCTTATGAAGTATCAAGAAACCCGCTCAGAGTCTGCATTTGAACACGGAATGGACAGTAGACCAAAATTTCCAGTACAAATGTAGGCTAATTACAATTTAGGTGCGGTACATTACAGACCTGATAATTCCGGTATTGTACCGGATGTTCAGGTACACTTGGCAACTATGGTATTAGTAACAGGTCACATGCAGTCTGTGTCAACACATGTATCAGGTCACATGCATCAAAACATGTAACAGGTCACATAGAATATACAAAATACACTTATAGGATCGTACTACTATCACCTTTCATAAAGGAGATACCAGGTCAGATTACATGAAGTACACATGAAGTACATATTAAGTTTCCACATACCTACTCCTTCTAAAGTTATGCAAGATTGACTGGACTCCAATCTGACATTCACATAATAAGATAAGTCATTCTCACAAATAGAGACAACACAAATAATAACTTATTTATATAATACACCATCCACTTCACCAGAATTGGAATACATTTTTCAATAAATACTCTTTTTCTCTTCATCGATCTCCTTTCTAAACAAATTCCCTTTAAAATTTACCCCATAGAGTTTCTTGCACTGAAGCACAGCACATGTTGTTGGCCTATCTGGCTGGGAGCAGGAGACCATGTGACATTGACATAGTATATAGAGGAATTCAGAATGCTGTGCTGAACTGTAGATTTAGTTAACCCCACAAGTGAAGGAGTAGGGAATGCTACAATGCTGTCAACATGAGTGAACACAACAGATAGTGAAGTTGTGTAAAAAGCAGCTGTAATTTATTTGATGACTATTAATGTAGTGGATACATTAATGTGTTCAGCATGTAACAGACCTGACATCAGCTCCTCCGGAGTGTGCTAGTAACTGACCTGAGATCAGCTCCTCCGGAGTGTGCTAGTAACTGAGCTGAGAATGAGTCTCCTGCATGTACAGAGAAGGATGAACCATTTGAAGGTGTGTCTGATATCAGCTGGGGTGGATCAGCAATAGATGTAGTATTAGCTATAGAAATGAGGAACTGTACAGGAATACTACTCAATGGAGTTGTGCTGTTAGCTGAGAGGAAATCTTCTATCTGAATAGCCACAGCATATGTTCCATTAGAACCACTGGTATTATATGTCAATACACACGAATCCTGCATGGAAACGTAATTTATTAAACCTTTGTAGAAACAACTGATAGAATCTTACTACCTCATATAAAACAGATCCTGGCAAGTCTCTGCACACTCCTCCGCATTCACCTCCTTCAGCCCATCTGCACCTCACTATGTCTAGGTCAGCATCTTCACGAGGTATCATAATGTTGTAGGACGTGTTTAATTGAAGTCGAACTATTGGAGTAATTGTTGTAGTGGGAGGAGTGTTGACACGCCCATTATCAGGACGTGGTAACAATGTACCATTGGTGATAACATTCCAAGAGCCAGAGATTAGATTAATCCAAGCAAAACCAGAAAATCTACACCCAACAATTATATCAGGTTTTATAATACGTGAGGAAACATACTACATAGTCCTGCATAGAACCATATGAATCTTATAAGAAGTTATTTTTAAGTAAGAATATCTAATAACTCGCATTGCTGTAAAGGACGATGTTGATGAGCCTAAGTCGTAAACCACGATATTGGATCTAGTTTCCCAGTTTTCAGCAATATTGAAGTCTGTACAGTAGTATCGCCAATTATTTGAAGTAGCACTATTAATAGAGAGAAGGCCAAATGATCCTACAAGTTCAGTTTCTCTATTTGATGCACTACATCTCTCTCTTCTCCAAGCAGTGCGGTGAAAAAATTCAATCTGAAAAAACCACAACCATAACAACAATAACAACATTTATATGCATGTGTGTATGTATATTATATTTATTGGCAAGTGATCAAAGCAAGTGAGATACTCTTATATAGGAGTAACACTATCGAGATTCTGTGGGATATAGTATGTGTTACGGATGCTCAATTTAACAGTCAAAGTTTGGGTTTTGGAGGGGTGTTCTTGAAGGACCAAGTTTTCCAAGTAGACCACACTTTGATGATGGGTAGAGAACTAAAAGTTATAGCTACTGTCTCTGTAAATGAGTCAAGTATTGACCGAACTATATATTAACGAAATTAGTGAGATAGCTACAACTTGGGATGACACATCATAGGAGTCACACACATGGAGAGAGAGAGAGAGAGAAAGCAAAGACATGGAGGCAAAAAGTGGTGTGAAGTGAACATGTATAGGAAGTGATAAAAGGGGCAGTAATGTGATAAGATAACGATGTAATAGGGCCAACCACAGTTCCTGTTTGGTTCTAGAGGCCTGCTAGTTGGTAGGCTGAACCAGTATGGTACATGTATCAGCCCCTTTTTTCACATGTGCCTCTACTTGCATAAGTTAGGAAAAGCATTCCCCTGCTGTGTGTGGTGAAAGGGGATATCTACCGTGGTTCAATTCAGCTGCTTCAGACCTGTATTAGTGCTCTTGAAGTTTTATTATGTCATCAACCAATGCATAGGCAACTGTAAGACTCACTGTGAGACCCACTGTGAGACACATTGTGAGACCCACTGTGAGACACACTGTGAGACCCATTGTGAGACCCACTGTGAGACACACTGTGAGACCCACTGTGAGACCCACTGTGAGACCCACTGTGAGACACACTGTGAGACACACTGTGAGACACACTGTGAGACCCACTGTGAGACCCACTGCGAGACACACTGTGAGACACACTGCGAGACACACTGTGAGACACACTGCGAGACACACTGTGAGACACACTGTGAGACACACTGTGAGACACACTGTGAGACACACTGTGAGACCCACTGTGAGACACACTGTGAGACTCACTGTGAGACCCACTGTGAGACACACTGTGAGACACACTGTGAGACCCACTGTAAGACCCACTGTGAGACCCATTGTGAGACCCACTGTGAGACACACTGTGAGACCCACTGTGAGACCCACTGTGAGACCCACTGTGAGACACACTGTGAGACCCACTGTGAGACACACTGTGAGACCCACTGTGAGACACACTGTGAGACCCACTGTGAGACCCATGCAATGTGAGACACACTGTGAGACACACTGCGAGACACACTGTGAGACACACTGCGAGACACACTGTGAGACACACTGTGAGACACACTGTGAGACCCACTGTGAGACCCACTGTGAGACCCACTGTGAGACACACTGTGAGACCCACTGTGAGACCCACTGTGAGACCCACTGTGAGACCCACTGTGAGACACACTGTGAGACACACTGTGAGACACACTGTGAGACCCACTGTGAGACCCACTGTGAGACCCACTGTGAGACACACTGTGAGACCCACTGTGAGACACACTGTGAGACACACTGTGAGACACACTGCGAGACACACTGTGAAACACACTGCGAGACACACTGTGAGACACACTGTGAGACCCACTGTGAGACCCACTGTGAGACACACTGAGAGACCCACTGTGAGACACACTGTGAGACACACTGTGAGACACACTGTGAGACTCACTGTGAGACCCACTGTGAGACACACTGTGAGACACACTGTGAGACACACTGTGAGACCCACTGTGAGACCCACTGTGAGACTCACTGTGAGACCCACTGTGAGACCCACTGTGAGACCCACTGTGAGACCCACTGTGAGACACACTGTGAGACCCACTGTGAGACCCACTGTGAGACCCACTGTGAGACCCACTGTGAGACACACTGTGAGACTGCACTACTTTTACTTTTCTAGGACAATTACACAGCAAGTACAATTAGACCATTTCAACTTCACCGCATAACTAATCTCTCCTACATTTATACACCACTGTATGTATGTATGTATGTATGTACGTATGTATGTATGTATGTATGTATGTATGTATGTATGTATGTATGTATGTGTGTATGTATGTATAAAAATAAACATTTGGTGCTACTTGTTAAATATATTGTAGCTAATGTTTACATAACTCAATTCCTTCTTCAATTTAAAAAGTGGGTAGTATTATGTATTTCCTTTGCCTACATGTATCTTTTTCCTTCCATTATGAAATTATAGCAGCTAAATTGAAAATATTATATTCAAATATTTTAATTCAGCTCCAGGACATGTGATTAATATGGGCATAAAGCGGCTATCATACAAAAATGAAACAACTAATTTTCTTTTCTTACCCTGCCATCAAAGTCTTCTGTATTGAGAGGTCTCCACTGAAAGAGAGCTCCTCTGAAATGAGAAGCCATGGCACAACTGAAGACACTGAGGAGGATGACTCTCCACATTCTACAGTAAAAAGTTATCAAATATGCCAAACATTATTTTGTAAGCAATTCTATTACAACTTTTTCTGCAAGAAAGATTTAGAACAAGCAAACAAACAAACAAACAAACAAACAAACCAAAACACAATACTGAACCCTGATTGTTCACGATTACATATATGCCATGATTACACTTTATCTAACCTCTTCTCACCCAGTGCATGGTTTTTGGTCCACATGAACAAGTCAAACCAGTTACTGTTCATGTTGTCAGTCACCCTTCTCTGTTTCTATGTTGTTTTGTAATGATAGTTTGTCTTCATTTTATTCATTTCCATAGAAAGAAGTAGTATAGCTAACTAGCTACTTTGAGTAGGTCAGGGATTAGTTCAGCAACTATAGACAACTATAGACCACCTGGATTTTGGTATTCAGGAGACCTTCCTCTAGCAGACAAAAAATAACTCTACACTTCTACACTGATCATAGTTTGCACTTCAGCTCAAACATTGTATGTACTAGTGAATGAGCAGCCAACAGCTCAATTGTTGGTTGTCTTGTTCAGTAGTAAAAGTAAAAATTGATCTGATTTCTGCTTTCTCTAGAAGTTATTTTACAGGACTCATTATACTATAAATAATTACGAAAGATTCCATTCACCCGTGCCTATCATAGAGATGGAATTAGTAAATTAGTCAGTTTGTTTAACACGCTTCCTAACATTAATAATTTACAATGTGGCTTTCAATCTATTGCACTATTAACATCACCGCTAACCTTGGAGAAGCTGAAATCTGAAGTACACAAAGAAATAGCTAATGAAAGGTGGCAAGATGTCTGAAATATTCTTTTATAAATGATCAATCTGAGAAATCATAATATTTAGATAAGAACTTGCATTTGTCAACGAAGTACAAAAAGCAGTACATTCCTTTCAAGATCTCTGGATCTTCTCATTATGCATGAGTCACTAGATCCTTCTATTCAGTATATGTGTCTCTGCAATTTGCATTATAGTGATAAAGCTAACAGTAATCTCCAAACTAAATCAACTTCTGCTCTTGTTGTCTAATTCTCCACACACACTGTTATGTTTATGCTGACTCTGTGTTGCTAATTGTAAAATTGATGCATATGAATTCATCTGTTGTTGTTGTAGTTTTTCGCTCTGATATTTGCTTTCATTGTTCCTAAAACTCCTTCATTTGAAAACAAATACTTCCTGATTTAGAAATACTTGTGCATATCAGAATGTACAACATTTAGATTTCAAATTTGTGACTTCATTTAATATTAGCTAGTGTTTCTACAGCCAATTTGCACTTTAATATCTTACCCATTAGACTCATCTGATAAGCTGATAAGGGAGGGAGGAGGGAGGAGGGAGGAGGGAGGAGG
>WLWD01005824.1_pt1 | contig 12375 bp, 9 predicted proteins | sample 6712731 | NCBI WGS metagenome assembly WLWD01 (sample SAMN12718690, study PRJNA576275) | sponge metagenome | isolation source: marine sponge | host: Mycale hentscheli | place: New Zealand: South Island, Marlborough, Capsize Point | collected 2014-11-01
CGTCTCTATCGTTCACGTACTAAGAGTTGCGACATCGGACGCCCGGGAAGTATCCTCGACTTACAAAAGCCAAAGCCCAGCAGAGGAGGAAGCAGAGGTGGAGGTCCAACCCTCTTTGTGCAATAAACGGACACATATGCACATGCGCAGTACTGACTCATCTGCCCCCGCGCCCCTCCCCCTAGCGCAATGGTCGCTTTTGGTGGAACGTAGTTCGTTGACTTGCTTGACTTGCTTGACTTGTTGAGTTGATGTTCTTGATGTGAAGGAGCAGAATAGTGACGGATTTAAGGAGTGACTGTGAGTTAATACGGTAATATCAGTCTATTGTTTTAATCAAATGAAAATTTCCTATTATTTGAATCAGAAAATGCCTTCCTGCGGGTCAGAAACGATTTGTGGAAAGGTCGCTGAAATACACTGACCACTGCAAATTTTCAGGCAAAAGTTGGGGGATCTCTGGTAAGAGGGTTTTTGTGGAGTAAATAAGGACTGGGGAGGTTAGAGATTAGAAAAGTGGCTGTGTTCTATAACAGGAAGTGATTGTGTCAGTGATGAGGGAGCAGAGTAGTCTGGCAGAGCTGGTATTTTACCTAGGGAGCAGAGGGTGTGGCTGGCAGTACTATTGTTCTGTTGTGGCCTGTACATTGCATCAGTGATCTAGAGGGTGTGGCTGTTAGTGCTATTGTGTCAGTGATCTAGAGAGCAGAGGGTGTGGCTGTTAGTACTATTGTGTCAGTGATCTAGGGAGTAGAGGGTGTGGCTGTTAGTACTATTGTGTCAGTGATCTAGGGAGCAGAGGGCGTGGCTGTTAGTACTATTGTGTCAGTGATCTAGGGAGCAGAGGGCGTGTCTGTTAGTACTATTGTGTCAGTGATCTAGGGAGCAGAGGGTGTGGCTGTTTGTATTATTGTACCACATACTCCATTGTATTGAATGTTGTTGAGTACTTTACCACCCTTTACCACATATCGTCACCTCTCCTGACAATGCACCTCTTCTTCAAGCCACTAGTATCACCTGATTCTGCTGAAAACCTTTCTATATTCTTCCTGTCTCTCTGTAACTCTGAAATTATGGACTTCCCTAAGCCAAACTCCTGAGCACCTCCTGCTAAAATATTCCTTGGTCTATTATTCTTCCTAATATTAAGTATTAAGCTTTCTGATAGTAACTCTTTTGCTATTTTACTGCAAATTCCACCAAAAAAATTGTGCTGATGACCCCGTACCCATTGTGATGTTCATTCGCAGTTCGGTTAACCGATTTATTCAATATTCTGATTTTCGGATCTCTGAGGTTCTACTGTACTTCAGAACGAATTGTGTTCTAGGATAGTGTCAGATGTGATACAGGATTGTATTCTAGGATAGTGTCAGATGTGATACAGGATTATGTTCTAGGATAGTGTCAGATGTGATACAGGATTGTGTTCTAGGATAGTGTCAGATGTGATACAGGATTGTGTTCTAGGATAGTGTCAGATGTGATACAGGATTGTGTTCTAGGATAGTGTCACATGTGATAAGGGATTATGTTCTAGGATAGTGTCACATGTGATACAGGATTATGTTCTAGGATAGTGTCAGATATGATACAGGATTGTGTTCTAGGATAGTGTCAGATGTGATGCAGGATTGTGTTCTAGGATAGTGTCACATGTGATAAGGGATTATGTTCTAGGATAGTGTCACATGTGATATAGAGTTGTGTTCTAGGATAGTGTCAGATGTGATATAGGATTGTGGGGTGGGGTGGGGGGGGGGTTCTAGGATAGAGTCAGATGTGATACAGGATTGTGTTCTAGGATAGTGTCAGATGTGATACAGGATTGTGTTCTAGGATAGTGTCAGATGTGATACAGGATTATGTTCTGGGATAGTGTCACATGTGATACAGGATTGTGTTCTAGGATAGTGTCACATGTGATACAGGATTGTGTTCTAGGATAGTGTCACATGTGATACAGGATTGTGTTCTAGGATAGTGTCACATGTAATACAGGATTGTGTTCTAGGATAGTGTCACATGTGATACAGGATTGTGTTCTAGGATAGTGTCACATGTGATACAGGATTGTGTTCTAGGATAGTGTCACATGTGATACAGGATTGTGTTCTAGGATAGTGTCAGATGTGATACAGGATTGTGTTCTAGGATAGTGTCACATGTGATACAGGATTGTGTTCTAGGATAGTGTCACATGTGATACAGGATTGTGTTCTAGGATAGTGTCACATGTGATACAGGATTGTGTTCTAGGATAGAGTCAGATGGGATGCAGGATTGTGTTCTAGGATAGTGTCAGATGTGATGCAGGATTGTGTTCTAGGATAGTGTCAGATGTGATACAGGATTGTGTTGTTGTTCCTGATAGTGTCCATGTGTACAGGAATTGTGGTTCTAGGATAGTGTCAGATGTTGATACAGGATAGTTCTAGATAAGTTGGCAATGTGATACAGGATTGTGTTCTAGGATAGTGTCAGATGTGATACAGGATTGTGTTCTAGGATAGTGTCAGATGTGATACAGGATTGTGTTCTAGGATAGTCTCAGATGTGATACAGGATTGTGTTCTAGGATAGTGTCAGATGTGATGCAGAATTCTGTTCTAGGATAGTGTCAGATGTGATACAGGATTGTGTTCTAGGATAGTGTCACATGTGATACAGGATTGTGTTCTAGGATAGTGTCAGATGTGATACAGGATTGTGTTCTAGGATAGTGTAAGATGTGATACAGGATTGTGTTCTAGGATAGTGTCAGATGTGATACAGGATTATGTTCTGGGAAGTGTCAGATGTGATACAGGATTGTGTTCTAGGATAGTCTCAGATGTGATACAGGATTGTGTTCTAGGATAGTGTCAGATGTGATACAGGATTATGTTCTAAGATAGTGTCAGATGTGATACAGGATTGTGTTCTAGGATAGTGTCAGATGTGATACAGGATTATGTTCTAGGATAATGTCAGATGTGATACAGGGTTGTGTTCTAGGATAGTGTCAGATGTACAGGATTGTGTTCTAGGATAGTGTCAGATGTGATGCAGGATTGTGTTCTATGATAGTGTCAGATGTGATACAGGATTGTGTTCTAGGATAGTGTCAGATGTGATACAGGATTGTGTTCTAGGATAATGTCAGATGTGATACAGGATTGTGTTCTAGGATAGTGTCAGATGTGATACAGGATTGTGTTCTAGGATAGTGTCAGATGTGATAGAGGATTGTGTTCTAGGATAGTGTCAGATGTGATACAGGATTATGTTCTAGGATAGTGTCACATGTGGTAAGGGATTATGTTCTAGGATAGTGTCACCAGTGATATAGGGTTGTGTTCTAGGATAGTGTCAATGTGATACAGGATTATGTTCTAGGATAATGTCAGATGTGATACAGGTTTGTGTTCTAGGATGTGTCAGATGTACAGGATGTGTTCTAAGATAGCGTGTCAGATGTGATGCCGGATTTGGGTCTATGATGTGTCAGATGGATACAGATTGTGTTCTAGGATAGTGTCAGATGGATACAGGATTGGTGTTCTAGATAATGTTGATGTGATACAGGATTGTGTTCTAGGATAGTGTCGATGGGATACAGGATTGTGTTCTAGGATAAGTGTCAGATGGTGTACGGATTGTGTTCTAAGGAAGTGGTCCGATTGATACAGGTTATGTTCTAGGAAAGTGTCGAGGTGATGCAGGATTGTGTTCTAGGATAGTTCAAGATGTGATACACAGGATTGGTGTTCTAGGATAGTGTCAGATGTGATACAGGATTGTGTTCTAGGATAGTTCAGCATGTGATACAGGATGGTGTTCTAGGATAGTCGCAGATGTGATACAGGATTGTGTTCTAGGATAGTGTCAGATGTGATGCAGAATTCTGTTCTAGGATAGTGTCAGATGTGATACAGGATTGTGTTCTAGGATAGTGTCACATGTGATACAGGATTGTGTTCTAGGATAGTGTCAGTTGTGATACAGGATTGTGTTCTAGGATAGTGTAAGATGTGATACAGGATTGTGTTCTAGGATAGTGTCAGATGTGATACAGGATTATGTTCTGGGAAAGTGTCAGATGTGATACAGGATTGTGTTCTAGGATAGTGTCACATGTGATACAGGATTGTGTTCTAGTATAGTGTCAGATGTGATACAGGATTATGTTCTAGGATAGTGTCAGATGTGATACAGGATTGTGTTCTAGGATAGTGTCAGATGTGATACAGGATTGTGTTCTAGTATAGTGTCAGATGTGATACAGGATTGTGTTCTAGGATAGTGTCAGATGTGATACAGGATTGTGTTCTAGGATAGTGTCACATGTGATACAGGATTAGGATAGTGTCACATGTGATACAGGATTAGGATAGTGTCAGATGTGATACAGGATTGTGTTCTAGGATAGTGTCACGTGTGATACAGGATTAGGATAGTGTCAGATGTGATACAGGATTGTGTTCTAGGATAGTGTCACATGTGATACAGGATTGTGTTCTAGGATAGTGTCACATGTGATACAGGATTAGGGTAGTGTCAGATGTGATACAGGATTGTGTACTAGGATAGTGCCAGATGTGATACAGGATAGTGTCGAATGTTGTACAGGATTGTGTTCTAGGATAGTGTCAGATGTTATGCAGGATTGTGTTCTAGGATAGTGTCAGATGTGATACAGGATTGTGTTCTAGGATAGTGTCACATGTGATACAGGATTGTGTTCTAGGATAGAGTCAGATGTGATACAGGATTATGTTCTAAGATAGTGTCAGATGTGATACAGGATTGTGTTCTAGGATAGTGTCAGATGTGATACAGGATTATGTTCTAGGATAATGTCAGATGTGATACAGGGTTGTGTTCTAGAATCCTGTCAGATTTACAGGATTGTGTTCTAGGATAGTGTCAGATGTGATGCAGGATTGTGTTCTATGATAGTGTCAGATGTGATACAGGATTATGTTCTAGGATAGTGTCAGATGTGATACAGTGTGTTCTAGGGTAGTGTCAGATGTGATACAGGATTGTGTTCTAGGATAGTGTCACATGTGATACAGGATTGTGTTCTAGGATAGTGTCACATGTTATACAGGATTGTGTTCTAGGATAGTGTCAGATGGTGATACAGGATTGTGTTCTAGGATAGTGTCAGATGTGATACAGGATTGTGTTCTATAGGATAGTGTCAGATGTGATACAGGATTGTGTTCTAGGATAGTGTCACATGTAATACAAGATTGTGTTCTAGGATAGTGTCAGATGTGATACAGGATTGTGTTCTAGGATAGTGTCAGATGTGATACAGGGTGTGGGCGTAGGCCCACAGAAAAGACAAGAGAAGAAGAAGATCAAGAAGAACACGCATGATCAGAACTGAAGGATGGACAATACTTATTGTCCACCCGAGAACCTAGTCATAAACATGTTTACTGGTTGTCTGTGTATGTCATGAAAACATTATAGCTTTGGAGCCGTCTCGTCTGAATAAAACCACTACTTTGTGTCTTTGCATGTGGAACTTGGAACTTGGAACTTGTTTCTTTACTATTAGTGTACCCGTTATTTGTTCATTTTTTTGTACGTTAATTATCATTTTGTTTATTTTTATTTGCAGAATCCGTTGGGGACGTTCAGATAGACCAGTCTGATATGTCGAACGAACAGCACAAATCGATGAAATACCACAGAAAGTTACCCCCGGCAGATACTCAGTGTGGCTATGACTCAGAGACCACATTTAGGCGACCGAAGTACACCCGTCAGAATGCTATCTGCGGTGTATCCTTATATGATGAGAACACGGATATATTTAGTGTGGAGGAGGATAATACAACGGTCGTGCAGAAAGGTACCCGTAAGGCAAACCCCAGTGAGGCTGAGCCCATGAGTGAGTTGCAATTGTTGTTATCACACCTGATCAAATCCCAAGAATTGAGTGAGGCAAGATACAAGGGATGCTCGGGAAAGATGTGAGAATGAGGAAAGAAAGGGAAAGATTAGAATTAGAGGATAAGAGAGAGCATGACAGACAAGAGTTAGAGGATAGACGTGAAAGGGATAGAAGAGAATTTGAGTTAAGGAGAGAACAAGAGAGGAAAGAAGAGAGACTAAAGTATGAAGATAAGTTGAAGTTGAAACAAGCTGAATTTGACAAAATCAGGAATGAACAGTTAGAGTTGGAAGCTGAGAGGAGAGAGAGTGATAGACTTTATAAAGAGAGAATGAAGATGAGGGATGACAAGTTAAGAGGATTTGATAACTTTAGGGACCCCGGGCAGATCGGTATGTATTTGGATAAGTTTACTCGCATAATGACAGAGTGCCAGATCCCACAGAAAGATTGGACGTTTTATCTCACAACTAAGTTGCCTGAGGGACTGTGTGTCCGCATTGGGCCCTTGCTTGACAGTGATGCCGATTTTCAAACAGTCCGTAGTTCCCTACTAAAATCTGAGGGGGAGACAGAGACATCATTTGCATCTAAGTTGTTTGCACTCAACCCTGATTTTTTTAAGACCATGTCAGGCATACAAATTGCTGAACACACCCAGAGGCTAGTGAAAGGGTTGCTTACCAAGGCCCGTTCATTTGAGGATGTATATTTAATTTGGACTAAAGCATCCATTAAACAGAATATTCCTAATCATGGCAGAGTATTTTTAGAGGGAGGAGAGATCAACACTTTCCAGGATTTGTGTACCTCCTTAACAGACTGGCTCAATACTTGAGCTCCAAACAATTTTTTGAACCCCTTGGCTCTGAGACGAGAGATTATTTTGGTCACAGAAACCAACAGCAACCATCTAGTAACAATGGTAGTGACAGTGAGGTGAAATCAGTCGAAACTTGTTACATTTGCAAGAAACAGGGTCATACGTGTAAGAGCTTCGAGTGTAGGTTTAAGAACTCAGGTGATAATCCAGCCAACTCCACCGCTATCAAGTGTTTCGCATGTGGGTTAGAAGGACATAAGTGCCCAGAAGCAAACAAGTGAAGAAGGAGCTTGTAGTGAATAATGTGAGTATAGAATCAGAACCAAGTAGTGTGATTGTGGGAAGGTGGAGAACTGTGAGACCAAGGTATTGCTGGACACAGGTTCGTCCATCAGTATGGTTCCAATTGAGTATGTACCGGAATATAAGAGAACTGATATGTCGTCCTTGATATCATTTGCAGGGAAAGCTTCCCAGAGATTACAGCTGGGTGTATGCGATTTCTTGTTGGATGGGAAGATTTTTTCTAAGAGAGTTGCCTTGGTTATAAACAGGAATACAGAGGAACCTTGCATATTTTCATGTGATATACACAACCCTCACGAGTTACAGTTGATGATAAACTTGAGAAAGGCCCATTCCGTGAATCAGGTTATGACAAGAAAGCAGGCCCAGCTTGAAAAATCTAACCTAGATCCTGTGCTTGTGAGTGAGACTAAGGATGATGTTACAATTAACGTGTCAGAATCACCTATTGACACCCCTGAGTTGTCGAATGAACCAATTAACATGTGTGTTGACAGTGATGGGGATGATGAAATGAGTATGTATGGAGACGGAGAGGAAGAAATGGATGAGCAGTTGCCTTTAAGGCTTGAGGAATAGGAGTATGTGTCGCAGGGAGGTAGTGCGAAATGCTCTTCGGTTGCAGGAGAAGAGGGGTCAGGTGAGGACTCTTCGGTTGAGGGTTTGGTGTCCACTGGACATGATGAGGTTCGAGTACCCTGCGGGGGAAAGAGTGACCAAGTACCCAGTATGGGGAACGGCGATGAGGATGAGAGTGATACGATGTGTGAGAGACAGAGTAACCAGTTAGTGGATGAGCTGGTGCCGCTCACTGAATGTGAGGAACGTTCCAAGTTTAGGGAATTAGTACTTACAGACCCATCCCTTAAACATTGGTGTGAGCTAGCAGACAGAGGTGAGAGAGGCTTCTCTTGGAAGCAGGGGTTACTTGTGCAGACCAAATATACTGGGTGGAATGAGTTCGGGTCAGTGTTGATTGTCCCCAGTGAGTATAGACCTAAAGTGCTGAAGATAGCTCATGACGAGACCAGCCATTTGTCCTTTGAGAAGACCTTGGCCATAATGAGGCCTCTCCTCTCAGAACCTTTCGAGAGCTGTGGGATCGATATTGTGGGACCCCTGCCATATGTATTCTTTGTGTTGAGGCAACTACCCCATTCGGATAGCTCATTCAGTCCATTTGAGTTGGTTTATGGCAGGAGTGTACTCACCCCACTAGATGCCCTATACCACGGGTTTGTGGAATCGCCCGTGGTAAATCTGAATGTGACTGAGTGGGTTGAGGTGCTGTGTGATAGGCTATCCCTTGTGAGGGACGCGGCCATGGCAAACGTGAGTAAGAACAAGGCCAAACGCATGGAGTTGGCAAACAGGAATAAGAAGTTAAGAGAATTCGAGGTAGATGACAGAGTTTTGTACAGAGTCCCAGGTCTTGCTAGCAAGCTTAGCGACTCTTGGGAAGGACCATATGTTATTGGTGAGAGAAAAGGGAAGGTGAACTACCTATTCACAGAGAAGGGAAACCGAGACATAAAAAGGTAGTCCACGTGAACAAGTTAAAGAGGTTCCATGAGAGAGTTGATCAAGTTAACAGAACGGTGGTGGTGGTTGACACTGATAGTGATGTGGGCGAGAGAACAAATTTGGTGTCCCCCAGCCCTGAGTTTTCACAGGCAGACATTGACCAGATCCTTGCTGAGCTTTCGTCGGTATTTTCAGACGAACCGGGTACGACAGAGACAGTACGCATGTCCATAGACACGGGTTGTAGTAGACTAGTTGTGAGCACACCATATTTCATCCCAGTAGGATTAAGAGAGAATGTACAGAATGAGCTGGATAAGTTGCTCAGTCAGGGAATTATCAGAAGATCTGACAGCCCTTGGTCATCCCCGTTGGTACCGGTGAAGAAGCCTGACGGCATAATACAATTGTGTTGATTTTAGAAAACTCAATTCTGTAACGGTGACAGACCCATATTACATGCCTTGTCTGGGTGATATGCTGGATAAGATCGGCAAGTCACGCGTACTTAGTAAACTTGATCTAACCAAAGGGTTCCACCAGGTTACCATGGACCCAGAACATTCCAACAAAACAGCTTTTGTGTGCCCTTATGGCAAATTTAAGTTCACGAAGATGCCGTTTGGGTTATGCAATGGCCCGGCAGTCTTCCAAAAATTGATGGAAACAGTGTTAAGGGAGTGTTAGATGTACAGGATTGTGTTCTTGGATAGTGTCAGATGTGATACAGGATTGTGTTCTAGGATAGTGTCACGTGTGATACAGGATTGTGTTCTAGGGTAGTGTCAGATGTGATACAGGATTGTGTTCTAGGATAGTGTCAGATGTGATACAGGATTATGTTCTGGGATAGTGTCAGATGTGATACAGGATTGTGTTCTAGGATAGAGTCAGATGTGATTAGAACTAACTTGCCTTCCATAAGCCTCTGTCATAGTTTCTACACCATTTAGTGTATCAAAACTTAACTCATTTCTGGTCTTGAACATTTTTTAGACGGACATTAAGTTGTATATTGTTGTTTTTTGTTGTTGTTGTTTTTTTGTTTTGTTTTTTTGCTTTGCAAGACATTGAACATACTTTACCAGATGCCAGAAAAATTAACATATCATGTTCCTTTAGTTTCTCCTTGAGCCCTACCTGACTATGCTATTGGTGGTGAACAGGGCCTAATACCTGTTACCACATAGGAAGTGCATTACAGTAAACAGGATGTGGCTAAAGGCACTATATTCACCTATGTTCATAGCTAGTGATAAGTTTCAGCACAAATGGCAAGCGAGCTGGTCTGACTGGAATTTAAATTGGAATGTTTGCCACTAATAATATTTATTTGTTGGTAAATGTTGTTTAGTTTATTTGTGCTATTCTTTAGCAGCACAACATTTTTACACACACACACACACACATTCACTTGATAATACCAGCGCGAAACTTAACCCTTTGCGGACGAACGCGGGCGAGCGATTATGTAATTAAATACGCGCACGCCGTAAAACCAATTAGTTGCCTGAGACGGCGTTTTACCAGACAGTGGAGTTCGACACGTGGAAAAAGAAAACGGGCGAGTGTTACTTTTGTGTTAGGCCTCAAAAATCTGCCTCGAGCGTTGTAGCTATGGTAATTCGTTAGTTTATAGTTTATAGAGTTGTTTTGAATACAAACTTAGTTGGAATTATCGAGGAGGCCATAGTTTGTTAGCTATTTTTATGAAAGGAGAAATCACACCCAAGTGTAAGTTCTAGTTTTAGTTTGCTTATTTCTAGCTACTTTAGGCCTTTACTTCTTAGTAGATGTTCTATTTGAAAATAGCTAGACACAAAGTGTAGAAACAATATTGTTTTATTTAGTTGGTGCACTTGATATAAGTTATGCTTATTTTTAAGACTTATTTTGTAGAATAGAGATTGCAAAATGTATACTATGTAAGGTACTGAAAGTTTTAGCGCGCTACGCGCTCTGTAACTGTAATGACAGAGCGGGAAAGAGCTTGTCACGAATTCGTGACAGCCGTATTCTCTTGACGCACCCGGTGTGTCACAGATTCGTGACCATCGTACGCACGCGTTAAGTTACGGCGGTCACGAATTCGTGACCATCGTACGCAAAGGGTTAAATTACATTCTCTTTGTGACTTGACTATTGGACAAAGGAATTTTAAGAGGTAAACAATCAAATTTCCTAATATGATGTAAGTAAGGATCAATAAAGCAACACGTTCTGTTGAAGCTAAGCTTCCTTTCCAAAGGACACTTCATTGAAAATGCTGTATTGTACCAGAGCTCTAGTTGGTAAATTATTAGATTGTATTCTCTTAGTGACTTGACTGTTGGACGAAGGATTTTCAATTAGGAACAAATTTGTTATGCCAGGCATATAGCTATGACAAACGGCTCAGTAACCATAGCAACTTACCATCACCACTAATCGAATAGAAAATGAACTCTGCTAAGTTTGCAAGACCTAACTACGGACATCTCTCCTATTCTATCTACGTAGCTCTTTGCTGTTTTTATTATTTTTTCGTGGATTTTCAAGTGTTTCTTCCAGAATTCTTGCGCCTGCACTAATGTTAATGTTTTGAAGTATCCACCTGAGGTGGACACGCATTGACCTCTTTGAGCTTTGCCATATACATATGTATATACCATAGTTTCTATGAGACTCGTTAGTGAGGGTCTCGCTTCACTCGCCCAATCACGTGGGGTTATTACGTCCCCCATGTTATACAAATGTTCATTACAAGAACCTTGTTACAGTAGGAGACAAAATAAAGTTCCGAATTCCAGTTCCGTAGTGCAGCCGTAAAATGGTAGTTTTTTAACCGTAGTTTTTATCGTTGCATTCCATACCGTTTTGAATAAACTGCTGCTGTTTACTAAAACGGTTAAGTTTTTCCGTCGATTCACAGGATATTTTCTAGCTAGAAACTCTTCCATAGCTATATCAGCAAGCTAAGGCCTTGTATTGACCGTTAAACACTATGGGGATAGTGCAAAAAAATCATACAGAAAATTTAACTTGCTTTAATAAAGCTGAAGACCGAAGTTCTGACGGGCACAGAGCTAAAACGAAGTCCGCACTTCGTAAATCTTCTGTTAGCTACTGATGGACATCCAGTAGTAAAAAATCTAAGCCTAAGAAGGCCCTAACATCGAGAAAGCATCGATACTGTGCGGTGGTCGAACTAACAATTTTCCGCGGGACAGCTTAGAATAGGACGGCTTCAAATTTTTTTAACCCGAAAGGCTTTGCCTCAGGAGCCTGTAAACAAAAAATCGGAACGTTTATTGGATGAACTATTTTTTTATATTGCTTTGAATGAGACATACGGTGAACGAGAAAGATTAAAACGGTAACGCGGTCGAACAGAATGGTCGTATTTTACCAAACAGCATACCATTTCCACCCCGTTTTTTAATCGGTGTGTCGGCCATTCTACGGAATGGAATTCGGAACTTTATTTTGTCCTCTACAGTACTATAGTTTTCACACATGAGCAGTCCATAATAAATGTATTATTCATTGGATGCTGCAGAATATCACTCGTCTGGTTGGCGGTATTTATACTGGTGCCTGCAACACAGCCAACAGACTTGTAATATATTCCTGTATCAAATGAATAATATATATCCTGCATACATGTCCAGGACTGCCACAGACTTTCCCAGTCCTCAAAATAACTTGGGACTATTGAGGACGTCCCAAAGAATATATAATATACAAGTACCAGCCACACAGTGGCACTAGACATATTGCAAAGTAAGAATGCAGAAGCATAAGTTATCTTACTCAGTTACCATTCTTTACCATAGGTTAAGGTCAC
>WLWD01002968.1_pt1 | contig 12366 bp, 5 predicted proteins | sample 6712731 | NCBI WGS metagenome assembly WLWD01 (sample SAMN12718690, study PRJNA576275) | sponge metagenome | isolation source: marine sponge | host: Mycale hentscheli | place: New Zealand: South Island, Marlborough, Capsize Point | collected 2014-11-01
GCTCCCCACTGCTTCCCTTCCTCCTCTTTGAACTGCCCGACCCGTCAGACATTGCAATTAACAGTTTTGTTCACGCTACTACTTCTCGTGGCAGTGATGGACGCACTTACATGCACATGTACACTCTATTTATGACTCACCTACCGCACGTGGCCAATGCTGTCATGTGCGGCCATATGCCTTACCCGACCCCTTACTATGGGTACTCCGCCTGGTATTAACCCCGCCTAGCCTGCTGCTTAGCTGCCAAGTTTGATTTAGTATTTTAAGGGTACCAATACAACTATTAAACGATTACCTTTGATGAATACCTGTTTCAGTTGAATAGATTCAATAATTGGGGGTGGCTTGCACAATCAGAACTATCCTGATACATAAGACAATTTAAGCGTACATTATAAATTATTTTTTCAGTCAAGCCTCAGATACAGTCGTGTGAATGGAGGAATTGCCAGCCAGTAGTCCATGTCATTGCAGGGGAAGACAGACAGAGTGAGCTGTACACTGTGTCTGCCATTGAGATACAGTGCCAACTGAATGGAGAATGGAAATGTGTTCATGGAAATGCAGTCATTCTACCATCCAATGATGTGCAGGAAATACCAATTGTTCTACCTCATTCTGGTTTTGACACTTCGTACGAGCTAAGAATAAGAAAATGTTATCAAGACACTCTTCCGGCTCCAGCAGAAACTTTCAGTGACATATTTGAAGTTCACCAACGAGCATTGAGTAAGTTATGTACTGCACTTGAATTATGCAGAAAGGAGATATATTTTACAGCATTTTTTGTGGCTATAGTTTATTAGTTGTTGTTTATCCAATTTTTGGTAGTTGTTTTTCACAACTTTGAGGCTAAACTGTTCATGTGTATGGTGAATAAAATGTCCCTTAAAATTTAGAGTTGGGCCTAATTTAGTCAGAAGTCAGCTAATTTAGTCAGAAGTCAGCTATTTATATATATATATATATATATATGTGACAGTACTGGTGTGGGTTGTGTGTGTGGTGGGTGGAAAGGTGGACATCTTGTTTACCATTGAACAATGATTTATTGATCTGATACCACATTGTAGAATAATTCACGTGGAGTATTTTAATACCAAGTTTATAAGCAGGCGCTGCTTGGTTCACTAAATATACGAGCGGCAATCTAACCAACTTGAGCACAGTTATTTCGAGAAAACTGCAATTAAAACTTCTTATTCAATTTCTGGCGGAGTTAACGTTGAATTCCGTAATCTAACTGGAAGTCCGCGTTAGGGTTACGTAAGACTTACTTTTGTTGCTTGGAAAATGGTGGTGCTCAGCTGAACGGCAGTAAGTTATAGTTGGGGCCGCTTACTTCGTTGATAGGGGAGGCCTTACTCAGTTCAGACCCTACATTGTGTAAGGGTACTAGACAGGTATGGCTTTAAGTAGCACTAGATGCGTATAGATAGACATAGGTTTGCAGGCCGTTTTGTGCTTCTTTTTTTTTTTTGTTTCCAACAGTTTGATAGTTACAGTAAGTCAAGGTAACTATAATACAGTCACTCATTTAGAAATGATCAACTAGCTTGGTTTGTTAGTTCACTGGCTAGCTAAGTTTAGGATTATATTTATCTAAAGTGAGACAGCCAGCTTGTTGCCTGTTCGGAACAATGAATAATAATAGGAATTTCTTTAAATCAATAAACAAAAATGATGGACTTTCAAAATGTGTTGCTTTCTCTTGTTACAGTGTGACAGAAATCCTCATCTTCACTAAAACCTTTGTCTAGTTAGAGACTTGCTGATTCTTCCAGTGTCTTCACAATAATAGTACCAGGAGAGTCTCCATGTCTGCAGACTCCCACTATAAGACTCCATAAATAGCAACATCAACTTATATAGCTAGATTATTCATGTTTATTATTTCTATTCTGTTGCTGCACTGCTGCTATAACAAAAACTTATAAAAATTTACCCGCGATTTTCCGAGGTCGGGGTAATTTGTTGCTAGGCAACAAATTGAATTCGCCCACGGTTTTCAATTACTGGCGGGTTGGTTTTCCGAGCACGCACGGAAGGTCAAAATAGAGAGTAAAAGATGGCTGTGTTTGAACACGGACCTTTAACAACGGTTTCAGCAGTGTCAGTGTAGCTAAAGGGTAGGAGATATCAGTGGGCCAATAAAAAGAAAATTTAAAAAAAATTGTTTTGTCAGTGCTTCTCTACTGTACATTTTTTGATTTTAAGTAATTGGTCCCTTTTCCCAAGTACTGTCCCGTATGACTTAATTTTATTGCCATAGTATCACAACATGCACAAGAAACTTTAATACCCCAGCAATACTAGTAAGAGCACTAATGCTAATATAGGTTTTATACGAAATTGGGAAACTACTGCCAATATTGTTTGTTGCTTATATACACCTATTTGGGTTTTTTTTGTTGTTGTTTTTTTTTTTTCTTTTTTTTGTTGTTTTTTTCCCCCTTATAATTGCCAAAAGTATTAATAATCTTGCACTGTATTACTAATTGATTGTTCCAACTTTCATTTTTTTCATAATTTTTTTACTCTATAGATATAGGACCTGATAATCGAAAGCAATCTCTACAAGATATGCTTCAGGCTATTGATTCAACTGAGCTGGGTAAGAAATTGGTGAGCCAGCGAACAGTACAAGCGAGACACCATCAGGGGGTAACACAGTAGAAAATTAGGAATATTTATTTGCATGTTTGGGCATACGTATGTCTTTTTGTACATTGACCCTCACATTTTTGTGTTCACTAGGTGGTAGACCCCCATCCCAAGCTCCGCTAAACTAAATCTTTTTATTAATGATCTCTACCCATATTATCCACAGAAATTTGACTGTTTCTAATATCTGAACATTGCAGGATATGGTTAGGTCTTACAAACTTACTGGAGTTCTAGAATTAGTGCCGGTGTTGTGTTATCTCGGTTAATGTGCTGTTTGTCCTTACCATTGCCCAATATGTCCAAGTCTCTAAATGTAAGTCTTGTGTTGGTTATAGCTATCCAGTGAACAAGTGTGTGTGTGTTTGTTGTTGTGTGTTACAGTTGTGTGTTACATCTGCTGCTTAGCTAAGAGCATTTTGAAGTAAACAAAAAGATATGAGCTGTTTTTTTGCTGTTTTTTGTTGTTCATTTTTTAACTTCTTAGGCTTTATCCCAGTTTCTTTTGTTAGTAAGCAAATCTTGTTTAGAATTAAGCTCTAAATTGTTCTATAATTCCTTAAAAATTCTTGCTTTTCAAGCCCCAAAATGTTGTGAGAGTGGTTACTATGACATTGAAACCCTTTTTCATGTAGTTACAAAAACTCGACCGTGTTTTAGTTGTACAGTGCTTTTTGTCAGGAGCTTCTAATAATTTTGATAGTCAGTTTAAAAAAATTTGAAAAACGTGTGCACAGTGGCTCGCTAGCCATTTGTGCTGAAGCACATCACTAGTTTAATTTGCATAATATAACAATACAGACATTTTGACACCTATGCATTTGTCATCACTGAAAATATGGTAGTGATAAAGGAAGTCAATTGATATTTCCAGCAGCAACAGATTATATATTCAAAAGTAATAATAATAGTAATAGCTACTTAGTTGATTGAGGACTTTTAATGCTTATCACACACTATGCAACTATTTTATGTTGCAATTTAATTTGAATTTGTAGACATCGATAGCTTGGGAAGTATTATTCAAGAGTTGCGGAATCCTGTTTCTGCACATTGGGAGAAATTTGCTATACAGCTGGGTTTATGTCCCTATACCGTGGCAATTACAAGACTCAATTATCCCAATAACGCTAGATTGTGTCTACAAGAGGTGCTGGCTGCTTGGCTAAGATTGGATTACGATTATCAAATATTCGGAAGGCCTAGCTGGAGAATAATAGCTGAAGCAGTGAAGAGTTTCAATGGTAGACTTTTTCTTACAATATTAACAAATCATAGAATGTAAAAATTGTTTTAATATTTATCTAGTTAATGTTTACCCCTACACAAGAGCACTGTGATTTTAATCATTCATTTATTTGTGCTATCGTTGGTTGTTGTTTTTTGTAGTCAATTTTGACTTTATTAAAACATGTAAAATATTTGTTGACAGACAAAATTGATAGCGAAATGTAGAACATTTAACAAGCACCTTAATTAAAATAGAGAAATGGTTATAGGTACTACACTGGCAAAAATTTTGCCTTGAAAGAAGCTATTTTACTGTAAAAATAAACTGGAATTTCCTGCTAAGGACTTGTGCTGTTTATATAATCACCAGTCGCACACACTTTCTGAACAACTTTCTTACTAAAATGTTTTAGGTGTAACTAAAATTAATTTTAGTTTTAGTTTTAGTTTTAGTAAACCAAAACAACACTATAAATCTGATGATGACGAGTGTTTCTTGTATGTTTAGCTTCTTTTATACGAGAGACAGCCAGTTTTCATTGCATGACATTGATGCCTGATGAGATAAATACCAAATAAACCATCCTCATCTTGTGAGAAATGATTTCGTAATAGCTGCTTGTGCATAGTAGCATATAAACCAAAAGGTGTGTAGTTCACACCACATTACTTACATTAATGCTGAATTATGTTAAGTTACATTGATTCTAGTAATACATATCAACATTTTTTTTTACAAAAAGAGATTGGTATAATCCCAGATCTCATTATCTTGTAAATTATTTTCTTGATTTAAAATTTATTTATGACATGACTAAGTTTGCAAAATTATTTCATTCATTTATTCAAATTATTTCATAATAATAATCAAACAGGAAAATTTAGCACAAAAAAAATACATGCAAAACAAATCGCCTGAGACATTATGATATTCACAGACTTATGGGACTCTTAATCATATTCATTAATATAGGAGTTCAAGCCCACACGTGTCCAAAAAAATTATAATATCAAGGACAATTAGCTAAGTCACAAAGACTTGATATTTCTTTGGTTACAAAGTCACAGGCAGTTTCAGATTAAACACATTCTATGCGGTTCAAAAGAAGCAAGGCATGCTATATAGCTATAAATCCCTTTATTTACTGTGTTGGGCCACTGAATAGGTTACTACATAGCCAATGAAACCTAAATAGCTCATACAGTAGCACTATAGAGTAAATTTGCCTGTAATAGCCACAATGTATTATATCACCAAACACATGTATATTTTTAGCCCATGGGATTTTGTGTCATGCCTAAATAGAGTGTGCTTTATTTAGACATCTTAGTTGTGAGTGTTTGAGTACAATGGTGTGAGAACAAGGAGCTATGAGCAACTGTTACTTCACTTACCTGTTTGCAACTTTAGCCATATAACCTCCGAACATTGACAATTTACTAGAAGTAGGCTTAGGGCTAGGAAGACTTGTGCTACAAGTTTTATTTGTTAGCTAATGCTTTGTGATAGCTATTGACTTTATAGCTAGCTATATTTAAATTGGAAATGATGACAGCAAATTTATCTATATATGTATATAATATACTAAAGGATCTAATAAGTCACTACCTTCTCCTCACTTAACTAATCTACAAAAGTACCTCTACCAGACACGACATCCTTATCACAAATAGCACACTCAAACCATTACCTTAGAGCTCAGGAAACAAAAACGGTTTAAGCGCTAGAATAGGATAAAAGACTCACCAGCCCTTCGCTTTCTTCCTGCACTTTCACAAGACTCAACTCATCATCTCGTATTTAACAGGTCATTTTATAATGACACAGCTCTCTATTTGACTCGACACTTTACCGCTAATCTGTATCGATGTGTGGCTTTTTCCTCTTCACACACAAAGTAGACTTCATTCTCTGGCAACGCTCGTGATTCTATTGTGACTCTTAACAAATCTGAACGAATTCTACCCCAAGATTCAATTGCCTGCTTCTGAAAAATTTGATGCAAGGTGGGATGGTTATTTAGAGGAACATTATCATCAAGAACATGGTCGTCTAGACTTTCCTGACCATTGCTCTGGTTCCCTGAACTAATTTCAGAAGGTTCTTCAAGCGATCTCTCACTCTGCAATGAGCTGCATCCTCTGTGAACTAAATGGTGAGTTACCCTTCCTGAAGTAGGCCGTTTAGTAAGGTTGAAAGACGACAGCTTCACGTTCAATCTGCGTGACATTTCAGTAGGCTACACCCAAAGGGAACTGACCTCAGAAGTGAGTGAAGCATTAGGTAAAGGGGCTCTTGCAGCACCTGACCTCAGAAGAAGTGGGTGAAGCATTAGGTAAAGGGACAATTGCAGCACCTTCCCTAGCACCCGTGCACCTAGGTGCTATCTATTGAATGACTCCTATGGTGTGGTAAGGTGCCAGAAGCGGCTTCTGGCACTTTACCATAGTACCAGGGTTATTCAATAGGTAGCACCTAGGTGCACGGGTGCTAAGGAAGGTGCTCTGCAATCGAACAAATATGAGACCGCGAAAAACCGCAAATAAATCCAATCCCCATCATCACCGCACCAACGTGGCTATTTTCAGAATGGCTAGTTCAGATGAGGAGAATGAAGATACTGTGTCAAGAAGCTCCACCAACTCTGGAAGCCTCAAATTTTCGGAGGAGGCTGTATCCATCCTAGAGCAATTATATTCTAGCGGTATGAACGGCTGGGGTGCAGACCATTCCCAAGTCATCGGTGTTGCTGTAAATAGCACAGGCCTGACACTATCACAAGTCAAGGTTTGTGTGATTTATTTTTCCATATAAACACAGGATTTGTAAAATAACTAATTGCAAGTTACTGGCACTATTACACTAAAAAGAATTACCAGTCTGAATGGCAGTACTCTAGGGAAAGTAATAAAAGGTCTTGAACCCGTCCTGCACTTAAATTAAGGGAAAGTAATAATAGGTCTTGAACCTGTCCTGCACTTAAATTAGGGGAAAGTAATAATGAATCTTGAACCCGTCCTGCACTTAAATTTAGGGAAAGTAATAATGGGTCTTGAACCCGTCCTGCACTTAAATTTAGGGAAAGTAATAATAGGTCTTGAACCCGTCCTGCGCTTAAATTTAGGGAAAGTAATAATAGGTCTTGAACCCGTCCTGCGCTTAAATTTAAGGAAAGTAATAATGGGTCTTGAACCTGTCCTGCACTTAAATTTAGGGAAAGTAATAATGAGTCTTGAACCCGTCCTGCACTTAAATTTATGGAAAGTAATAATAGGTCTTGAACCCGTCCTGCACTTAAATTTAGGGAAAGTAATAATAGGTCTTGAACCCGTCCTGCGCTTAAATTTAGGGAAAGTAATAATGGGTCTTGAACCCGTCCTGCACTTAAATTTAGGGAAAGTAATAATAGGTCTTGAACCCGTCCTGCACTTAAATTTAGGGAAAGTAATAATGGGTCTTGAACCTGTCCTGCACTTAAATTTAGGGAAAGTAATAATAGGTCTTGAACCTGTCCTGCACTTAAATCAAGGGAAAGTAATAAAAGGTCTTGAACCCGTCTTGCGCTTAAATTTAGGGAAAGTAATAATAGGTCTTGAACCCGTCCTGCACTTAAATTTAGGGAAAGTAATAATAGGTCTTGAACCCGTCCTGCACTTAAATTTAGGGAAAGTAATAATAGGTCTTGAACCTGTCCTGCACTTAAATTTAGGGAAAGTAATAATGGGTCTTGAACCCGTCCTGCACTTAAATTTAGGGAAAGTAATAATGGGTCTTGAACCCGTCCTGTGCTTAAATTTAGGGAAAGTAATAATGGGTCTTGAACCCGTCCTGCGCTTAAATTTAGGGAAAGTAATAATAGGTCTTGAACCCGTCCTGCACTTAAATTTAGGGAAAGTAATAATGGGTCTTGAACCCGTCCTGCACTTAAATTTAGGGAAAGTAAGAATGGGTCTTGAACCCGTCCTGCGCTTAAATTTAGGGAAAGTACTAATGGGTCTTGAAACCGTTCTGCGCTTAAATTTAGGGAAAGTAATAAAAGGTCTTGAACCCGTCCTGCACTTAAATTTAGGGAAAGTAATAATGGGTCTTGAACCCGTCCTGCACTTAAATTTAGGGAAAGTAATATGTGGGGAACCCGCCTGCACTTAAAATTTATGGAAAGTAATAATGGGGCTGGAACCCGTCCTGACACTTAAACTTTAGGGAAAAGTATAATAGGTCTTGAACCAGTACTGCCTTAAATTTATGAAAGTATAATGGTCTTGAACCCCGTCCTGCACTTAAATTTAGGGAAAGTAATAATGGGTCTTGAACCCGTCCTGCACTTAAATTTATGGAAAGTAATAATGGGTCTTGAACCCGTCCTGCACTTAAATTTAGGGAAAGTAATAATGGGTCTTGAACCCGTCCTGCACTTAAATTTAGGGAAAGTAATAATAGGTCTTGAACCCGTCCTGCACTTAAATTTAGGGAAAGTAATAATGGGTCTTGAACCTGTCCTGCACTTAAATTTAGGGAAAGTAATAATAGGTCTTGAACCTGTCCTGCACTTAAATCAAGGGAAAGTAATAAAAGGTCTTGAACCCGTCTTGCGCTTAAATTTAGGGAAAGTAATAATAGGTCTTGAACCCGTCCTGCACTTAAATTTAGGGAAAGTAATAATAGGTCTTGAACCCGTCCTGCACTTAAATTTAGGGAAAGTAATAATAGGTCTTGAACCCGTCCTGCACTTAAATTTAGGGAAAGTAATAATAGTCTTGAACCCGTCCTGCACTTAATTTGGGGAAAGTAATAAAGGTCTTGAACCGTCCTGCCTTAAATCTTAGGGAAAGTAATAATAGGTCTTGAACCCGTCCTGCACTTAAATTTAGGGAAAGTAATAATAGGTCTTGAACCCGTCCTGCACTTAAATTTAGGGAAAGTAATAATAGGTCTTGAACCCGTCTTGCGCTTAAATTTAGGGAAAGTAATAATAGGTCTTGAACCTGTCCTGCGCTTAAATTTAGGGAAAGTAATAATAGGTCTTGAACCCGTCCTGCACTTAAATTTAGGGAAAGTAATAATAGGTCTTGAACCCGTCCTGCGCTTAAATTTAGGGAAAGTAATAATGGGTCTTGAACCTGTCCTGCACTTAAATTTAGGGAAAGTAATAATAGGTCTTGAACCTGTCCTGCACTTAAATTTAGGGAAAGTAATAATAGGTCTTGAACCCGTCCTGCGCTTAAATTTAGGGAAAGTAATAATGGGTCTTGAACCTGTCTTGCACTTAAATTTAGGGAAAGTAATAATAGGTCTTGAACCTGTCCTGCACTTAAATTTAGGGAAAGTAATAATAGGTCTTGAACCCGTCCTGCACTTAAATTTAGGGAAAGTAATAATAGGTCTTGAACCCGTCCTGCACTTAAATTTAGGGAAAGTAATAATAGGTCTTGAACCCGTCCTGCACTTAAATTTAGGGAAAGTAATAATGGGTCTTGAACCTGTCCTGCGCTTAAATTTAGGGAAAGTAATAATGGGTTTTGAACCCGTCCTGAGCTTAAATTTAGGGAAAGTAATAATGGGTCTTGAACCCGTCCTGCACTTAAATTTAGGGAAAGTAATAATAGGTCTTGAACCCGTCCTGCACTTAAATTTAGGGAAAGTAATAATAGGTCTTGAACCCGTCCTGCGCTTAAATTTAGGGAAAGTAATAATAGGTCTTGAACCTGTCCTGCACTTAAATTTAGGGAAAGTAATAAATGGTCTTGAACCCGTCCTGCGCTTAAATTTAGGGAAAGTAATAATAGGTCTTGAACCCGTCCTGCGCTTAAATTTAGGGAAAGTAATAATGGGTCTTGAACCCGTCCTGCACTTAAATTAAGGGAAAGTAATAATAGGTCTTGAACCTGTCCTGCGCTTAAATTTAGGGAAAGTAATAATAGGTCTTGAACCTGTCCTGCACTTAAATTTAGGGGAAGTAATAATGGGTCTTGAACCCGTCCTGCACTTAAATTTAGGGAAAGTTATAATAGGTCTTGAACCCGTCCTGCACTTAAATTTAGGGAAAGTTATAATGGGTCTTGAACCCGTCCTGCGCTTAAATTTAGGGAAAGTAATAATGGGTCTTGAACCCGTCCTGCACTTAAATTTAGGGAAAGTAATAATAGGTCTTGAACCCGTCCTGCACTTAAATTTAGGGAAAGTAATAATGGGTCTTGAACCTGTCCTGCACTTAAATTTAGGGAAAGTAATAATAGGTCTTGAACCTGTCCTGCACTTAAATCAAGGGAAAGTAATAAAAGGTCTTGAACCCGTCTTGCGCTTAATTTAGGGAAAGTAATAATAGGTCTTGAACCTGTCCTGCACTTAAATTTAGGGAAAGTAATAAAAGGTCTTGAACCCGTCCTGCGCTTAAATTTAGGGAAAGTAATAATAGGTCTTGAACCCTTCCTGTGCTTAAATTTAGGGAAAGTAATAATGGGTCTTGAACCCGTCCTGCACTTAAATTTAGGGAAAGTAATAATAGGTCTTGAACCTGTCCTGCACTTAAATTTAGGGAAAGTAATAATGGGTCTTGAACCCGTCCTGCACTTAAATTTAGGGAAAGTTATAATAGGTCTTGAACCCATCCTGCGCTTAAATTTAGGGAAAGTAATAATAGGTCTTGAACCTGTCCTGCATTTAAATTTAGGGAAAGTAATAATGGGTCTTGAACCCGTCCTGCACTTAAATTTAGGGAAAGTAATAATAGGTCTTGAACCTGTCCTGCACTTAAATTTAGGGAAAGTAATAATAGGTCTTGAACCCGTCCTGCGCTTAAATTTAGGGAAAGTTATAATAGTTCTTGAACCTGTCCTGCACTTAAATTTAGGGAAAGTAATAATAGGTCTTGAACCTGTCCTGCACTTAAATTTTGGGAAAGTAATAATAGGTCTTGAACCCGTCCTGCGCTTAAATTTAGGGAAAGTTATAATAGGTCTTGAACCCGTCCTGCACTTAAATTTAGGGAAAGTAATAATAGGTCTTGAACCTGTCCTGCACTTAAATTTAGGGAAAGTAATAATGGGTCTTGAACCCGTCCTGCACTTAAATTTATGGAAAGTAATAATGGGTCTTGAACCCGTCCATTTAGGAAAAGTAATAATAGGTCTTGAACCCGTCCTGCACTTAAATTTAGGGAAAGTAATAATGGGTCTTGAACCCGTCCTGCACTTAAATTTAGGGAAAGTAATAAAAGGTCTTGAACCTGTCCTGCACTTAAATTTAGGGAAAGTAATAAAAGGTCTTGAACCCGTCCTGCACTTAAATTTAGGGAAAGTAATAATAGGTCTTGAACCCGTCCTGCACTTAAATTTAGGAAAAGTAATAATGGGTCTTGAACCCGTCCTGCACTTAAATTTAGGGAAAGTTATAATAGGTCTTGAACCCGTCCTGCACTTAAATTTAGGGAAAGTTATAATAGGTCTTGAACCCATCCTGCACTTAAATTTAGGGAAAGTAATAATAGGTCTTGAACCCGTCCTGCGCTTAAATTTAGGGAAAGTAGGTCTTGAACCCGTCCTGCACTTAAATTTAGGGAAAGTAATAATAGGTCTTGAACCCGTCCTGCGCTTAAATTTAGGGAAAGTAATAATGGGTCTTGAACCCGTCCTGCACTTAAATTTATGGAAAGTAATAGTGGGTCTTGAACCCGTCCTGCACTTAAATTTAGGGAAAGTAATAATAGGTCTTGAACCTGTCCTGCACTTAAATTTAGGGAAAGTAATAATGGGTCTTGAACCCGTCCTGCACTTAAATTTAGGGAAAGTTATAATAGGTCTTGAACCCATCCTGCGCTTAAATTTAGGGAAAGTTATAATAGGTCTTGAACCCGTCCTGCACTTAAATTTAGGGAAAGTAATAATAGGTCTTGAACCTGTCCTGCACTTAAATTTAGGGAAAGTAATAATGGGTCTTGAACCCGTCCTGCACTTAAATTTAGGGAAAGTAATAATAGGTCTTGAACCTGTCCTGCACTTAAATTTAGGGAAAGTAATAATAGGTCTTGAACCCGTCCTGCGCTTAAATTTAGGGAAAGTTATAATAGGTCTTGAACCCGTCCTGCACTTAAATTTAGGGAAAGTAATAATAGGTCTTGAACCCGTCCTGCGCTTAAATTTAGGGAAAGTAATAATAGGTCTTGAACCCGTCCTGCGCTTAAATTTAGGGAAAGTAATAATAGGTCTTGAACCCGTCCTGCGCTTAAATTTAGGGAAAGTAAAAATGGGTCTTGAACCCGTCCTGTACTTAAATTTAGGGAAAGTATTAATGGGTCTTGAACCCGTCCTGCACTTAAATTTAGGGAAAGTAATAATAGGTCTTGAACCCGTCCTGCACTTAAATTTAGGGAAAGTAATAATAGGTCTTGAACCTGTCCTGCACTTAAATTTAGGGAAAGTAATAATGGGTCTTGAACCCGTCCTGCACTTAAATTTATGGAAAGTAATAAT
>WLWD01002795.1_pt1 | contig 12340 bp, 12 predicted proteins | sample 6712731 | NCBI WGS metagenome assembly WLWD01 (sample SAMN12718690, study PRJNA576275) | sponge metagenome | isolation source: marine sponge | host: Mycale hentscheli | place: New Zealand: South Island, Marlborough, Capsize Point | collected 2014-11-01
TAATGATCACCACAGTAAGTGTAAACATAATGATCACCACAGTAAGTGTTAGCATAATGATCACCACACACAGTAAGTGTGAGCATATTGATCACCACAGTAAGTGCGAGAATAATGATCATCACAGTAAGTGTGAGCATAATGATCACCACAGTAAGTGTGAGCATAATGATCACCACACACAGTAAGTGTGAGCATAATGATCACCACAGTAAGTGTGAACATAATGATCACCACAGTAAGTGTGAACATAATGATCACCACAGTAAGTGTTAGCATAATGATCACCACACGCAGTAAGTGTGAGCATAATGATCACCACAGTAAGTGCGAGCATAATGATCATCACAGTAAGTGTGAGCATAATGATCACCACAGTAAGTGTGAACATAATGATCACTGCAGTAAGTGTGAACATAGTGATCACCACAGTAAGCGTGAGCATAATGATCACCACAGTAAGTGTGAACATAGTGATCACCACAGTAAGCGTGAGCATAATGATCACCACAGTAAGTGTGAACATAATGATCACCACAGTAAGTGTGAACATAGTGATCACCACAGTAAGCGTGAGCATAATGATCACCACAGTAAGTGTGAACATAATGATCACCACAGTAAGTGCGAGCATAATGATCACCACAGTAAGTGTGAGCATAATAATCACCACAGTAAGTGTGAACATAATGATCACCACAGTAAGTGTGAGCATAATGATCACCACACAAAGTAAGTGTAAGCATAATGATCACCATAGTAAGTGTAAACATAATGATCACCACAGTAAGTGTTAGCATAATGATCACCACAGTAAGTGCGAGCATAATGATCATCACAGCAAGTGTGAGCATAATGATCACCACAGTAAGTGTGAGCATAATGATCACCACACACAGTAAGTGTGAGCATAATGATCACCACAGTAAGTGTGAACATAATGATCACCACAGTAAGTGTGAACATAATGATCACCACAGTAAGTGTGAACATAATGATCACCACAGTAAGTGTGAACATAATGATCACCACGTAAGTGTGAAACATAATGACACCATAGTAAGGTGAACATAATGATCACCACAGTAAGTGTGAACATAATGATCGCCACGAGTAGTGTGAGCATCAAGGTGAGCATTAATTGATCACCACAGTAAGTGTGAAAAAATGATTCACCACAGTAAGTGTGAACATAATGATCACCACAGTAAGTGCGAGCATAATGATCACCACAGTAAGTGTGAGCATAATGATCACCACAGTAAGTGTGAACATAATGATCACCACAGTAAGTGTGAACATAATGATCACCACAGTAAGTGCGAGCATAATGATCACCACAGTAAGTGTGAGCATAATGATCACCACAGTAAGTGTGAACATAATGATCACCACAGTAAGTGTGAACATAATGATCACCACAGTAAGTGCGAGCATAATGATCACCACAGTAAGTGTGAGCATAATGATCACCACAGTAAGTGTGAACATAATGATCACCACAGTAAGTGTGAACATAATGATCACCACAGTAAGTGCGAGCATAATGATCACCACAGTAAGTGTGAGCATAATGATCACCACAGTAAGTGTGAACATAATGATCACCACAGTAAGTGTGAACATAATGATCACCACAGTAAGTGCGAGCATAATGATCACCACAGTAAGTGTGAGCATAATGATCACCACAGTAAGTGTGAACATAATGATCACCACAGTAAGTGTGAACATAATGATCACCACAGTAAGTGCGAGCATAATGATCACCACAGTAAGTGTGAGCATAATGATCACCACAGTAAGTGTGAACATAATGATCACCACAGTAAGTGTGAGCATAATGATCACCACAGTAAGTGTGAGCATAATGATCACCACACACAGTAAGTGTGAGCATAATGATCACCACACACAGTAAGTGTAAGCATAATGATCACCACAGTAAGTGTAAACATAATGATCACCACAGTAAGTGTTAGCATAATTATAACCACACACAGTAAGTGTGAGCATAATGATCACCACAGTAAGTGCGAGCATAATGATCATCACAGTAAGTGTGAGCATAATGATCACCATAGTAAGTGTGAACATAATGATCACCACAGTAAGTGTGAACATAATGATCGCCACAGTAAGTGTGAGCATAATGTGAGCATAATGATCACCACAGTAAGTGTGAACATAATGATCACCACAGTAAGTGTGAACATAATGATCACCACAGTAAGTGTGAACATAATGATCACCACAGTAAGTGTGAACATAATGATCACCACAGCAAGTGTAAATGTAGTTTAAGGTAGTTAAACGTAGTTAACGGAGTGGAGCGTACAAGCAGCAATAGGGAGGGTGGGGCTGGGATAGGGTGACAGGGATTGTCACATGAAGTGAGGAAGATAGGTCACGTGTAGGTAGCGTGAATTGCCACGTATAGTGGTAGGGCACGTGTCAGTAAACTGCAGGCAGCTACACAGAGCTGTTATCTCGAGCAGTGGGTGCATTAAGCTTGTCCCACCTCCAACCCCTGCATTCCACCAGTAGGTAGCTTCTTATAATAGTGTTCTCCATCCCTTATGGATGTGATACCAGGTATAGGGGGGATGTAAGCGACCCCTGATCAGCACCAAATGGGGCGGGGTTACCCAAGAATTACGTCATCAGGGCTCACCACACCTCTCTCCCCCTCAAAGCTGTTGGGGGGCACCAGCTGACGTTATGCCACAGCAAGGGCGCTACCACTAGCCTTGTGTAAGCCCGGTCTGCCAAACCCTAGGTAAGATTACGTGAGGTAAGTATGGGGTATTCAGGTGATTAGACCAAGCGCAACGGAGTTAAACATAATGATCACCACACACAGTAAGTGTGACCATAATGATCACCACACACAGTAAGTGTGAGCATAATGATCACCACAGTAAGTGTGAGCATAATGATCACCACAGTAAGTGTGAGCATAATGATCACCACAGTAAGTGTAAACATAATGATCACCACACACAGTAAGTGTGACCATAATGATCACCACACACAGTAAGTGTGAGCATAATGATCACCACAGTAAGTGTGAACATAATGATCACCACAGTAAGTGTGAACATAATGATCACCACAGTAAGTGTGAACATAATGATCACCACAGCAAGTGTAAACATAATGATCACCACAGTAAGTGTGAACATAATGATCACCACAGTAAGTGTGAACATAATGATCACCCTAGTAAGTGTGAACATAATGATCACCACAGTAAGTGTGAACATAATGATCGCCACAGTAAGTGTGAGCATAATGTGAGCATAATGATCACCACAGTAAGTGTGAACATAATGATCACCACAGTAAGTGTGAACATAATGATCACCACAGTAAGTGTGAGCATAATGATCACCACAGTAAGTGTGAGCATAATGATCACCACAGTAAGTGTGAGCATAATGATCACCGCAGTAAGTGTGAACATAGTGATCACCACAGTAAGCGTGAGCATAATGATCACCACAGTAAGTGTGAGCATAATGATCACCACACACAGTAAGTGTGACCATAGTGATCACCACAGTAAGTGTGAGCATAATGATCACCACAGTAAGTGTGAGCATAATGATCACCACAGTAAGTGTGAGCATAATGATCACTGCAGTAAGTGTTAACATAGTGATCACCACAGTAAGCGTGAGCATAATGATCACCACAGTAAGTGTGAACATAGTGATCACCACAGTAAGCGTGAACATAATGATCACCACAGTAAGTGTGAACATAATGATCACCACAGTAAGTGTGAACATAATGATCACCACAGTAAGTGCGAGCATAATGATCACCACAGTAAGTGTGAGCATAATGATCACCACAGTATGTGTGAACATAATGATCACCACAGTAAGTGTGAACATAATGATCACCACAGTAAGTGCGAGCATAATGATCACCACGGTAAGTGTGAGCATAATGATCACCACAGTAAGTGTGAACATAATGATCACCAGTGTAAGTGTGAGCATAATGATCACCACAGTAAGTGTGAGCATAATGATCACCACACACAGTAAGTGTGAGCATAATGATCACCACAGTAAGTGCGAGCAAATGATATAACAGTAAGTGTGAGCATAATGATTACCACAGTAGTGTGAGCATAAATATCAACCACAAACAGTATGTGCGATTAAATGTCACCACCGAAGTGTGAAATAATGATCACCACAGTAAGTGGAACATAATGATCACACAGGAAGTGGAACATAATGATCACACAGTAGTGTGAAACATAATGATCACCACAGTAAGTGTGAACATAATGATCACCCTAGTAAGTGTGAACAAATGATCACCACAGTAAGTGTGAAAACATAATGATCGCCACCAGTAGTGTGAGCATATGTGAGCATAATGATCACGCCACAGTAAGTGTGGAACATAAGCTCCCACAGTAAGTGTGAACATAATGATACCACAGTAGTAAGTGTGAAATAATGATCACCCAAAGTAAGTGTGAAAATAATGATCACCACAGCAAGTGTAAAACATAATGATAACCAAAGTAGTGTGGAAACCTAATGCTCCCAAAGTAAGTGTGAACATAATGATCACCCTCGTAGTGTGAACATTAATGATCACCACAGAAGTGTGAAACTAATGATCGCCACAGTAAGTGGTGGCTTATGTGAGAATAATGATCAACCACAGTAAGTGTGAACATAATGATCACCACAGAAGATGTGAAATAATGATCACCACAGTAAGTGGAACAGAATGATCACCACAGCAAGAGTGTTAAAACAGAATGATCAACACAGTTAAGTGTGAACATAATGATGCACCAAAGTAAGTTGTAAACATAATGATCACCACAGAAGTGTGAACATAATGATCACCACAGCAAGTGTAAACATAATGATCACCATAGTAAGTGTGAACATAATGATCACCACAGCAAGTGTAAATGTAGTTTAAGGTAGTTAAACGTAGTTAACGGAGGGGAGCGTACAAGCAGCAATAGGGAGGGTGGGGCTGGGATAGGGTGACAGGGATTGTCACATGAAGTGAGGAAGATAGGTCACGTGTAGGTAGCGTGAATTGCCACGTATAGTGGTAGGGCACGTGTCAGTAAACTGCAGGCAGCTACACAGAGCTGTTATCTCGAGCAGTGGGTGCATTAAGCTTGTCCCACCTCCAACCCCTGCATTCCACCAGTAGGTAGCTTCTTATAATAGTGTTCTCCATCCCTTATGGATGTGATACCAGGTATGGGGGGGATGTAAGCGACCCCTGATCAGCACCAAATGGGGCGGGGTTACCCAAGAATTACGTCATCAGGGCTCACCACACCTCTCTCCCCCTCAAAGCAGTTGGGGGGCACAAGCTGACGTTGACGTTATGCCACAGCAAGGGCGCTACCACTAGCCTTGTGTAAGCCCGGTCTGCCAAACCCTAGGTAAGATTACGTGAGGTAAGTATGGGGTATTCAGGTGATTAGACCAAGCGCAACGGAGTTAAACATAATGATCACCACACACAGTAAGTGTGACCATAATGATCACCACACACAGTAAGTGTGAGCATAATGATCACCACAGTAAGTGTGAGCATAATGATCACCACAGTAAGTGTGAGCATAATGATCACCACAGTAAGTGTAAACATAATGATCACCACACACAGTAAGTGTGACCATAATGATCACCACACACAGTAAGTGTGAGCATAATGATCACCACACACAGTAAGTGTGAGCATAATGATCACCACAGTAAGTGTGAGCATAATGATCACCACAGTAAGTGTGAACATAATGATCACCACAGTAAGTGTGAGCATAATGATCACCACAGTAAGTGTGAGCATAATGATCATCACAGTAAGTGTGAACATAATGATCACCATAGTAAGTGTGAACATAATGATCACCACAGCAAGTGTAAATGTAGTTTAAGGTAGTTAAACGTAGTTAACGGAGGGGAGCGTACAAGCAGCAATAGGGAGGGTGGGGCTGGGATAGGGTGACAGGGATTGTCACATGAAGTGAGGAAGATAGGTCACGTGTAGGTAGCGTGAATTGCCACGTATAGTGGTAGGGCACGTGTCAGTAAACTGCAGGCAGCTACACAGAGCTGTTATCTCGAACAGTGTGTGCATTAAGCTTGTCCCACCTCCAACCCCTGCATTCCACCAGTAGGTAGCTTCTTATAATAGTGTTCTCCATCCCTTATGGATGTGATACCAGGTATGGGGGGGATGTAAGCGACCCCTGATCAGCACCAAATGGGGCGGGGTTACCCAAGAATTACGTCATCAGGGCTCACCACACCTCTCTCCCCCTCAAAGCAGTTGGGGGGCACAAGCTGACGTTATGCCACAGCAAGGGCGCTACCACTAGCCTTGTGTAAGCCCGGTCTGCCAAACCCTAGGTAAGATTACGTGAGGTAAGTATGGGGTATTCAGGTGATTAGACCAAGCGCAACGGAGTTAAACATAATGATCACCACACACAGTAAGTGTGACCATAATGATCACCACACACAGTAAGTGTGAGCATAATGATCACCACAGTAAGTGTGAGCATAATGATCACCACAGTAAGTGTGAGCATAATGATCACCACAGTAAGTGTGAACATAATGATCACCACAGTAAGTGTGAACATAGTGATCACCACAGTAAGTGTGAACATAGTGATCACCACAGTAAGTGTGAGCATAATGATCACCACAGTAAGTGTGAACATAATGATCACCACAGTAAGTGTGAGCATAATGATCACCACAGTAAGTGTGAGCATAATGATCACCGCAGTAAGTGTGAGCATAATGATCACCGCAGTAAGTGCAAGCATAATGATCACCGCAGTAAGTGTGAGCAAAATGATCACCTCAGTAAGTATGAACATAATGATCACCACAGTAAGTGTGAGCATAATGATCACCACAGTAAGTGTGAGCATAATGATCACCACACACAGTAAGTGTGACCATAGTGATCACCACAGTAAGTGTGAGCATAATGATCACCACAGTAAGTGTGAGCATAATGATCACCACAGTAAGTGTGAGCATAATGATCACCGCAGTAAGTGTGAACATAGTGATCACCACAGTAAGCGTGAGCATAATGATCACCACAGTAAGTGTGAACAAAGTGATCACCACAGTAAGTGTGAGCATAGTGATCGCCACAGTAAGTGTGAACATAGTGATCACCACAGTAAGTGTGAGCATAATGATCACCACAGTAAGTGTGAACATAGTGATCACCACAGTAAGTGTGAACATAGTGATCACCACAGTAAATGTGAACATAGTGATCACCACAGTAAGTGTGAACATAGTGATCACCACAGTAAGTGTAAACATAATGATTACCTAGAAAATATAATTTTGGTTTTGAGATTCACTGAAGTGTTGTCAGAATAGCCAGTGTTTGTGCAGTAACTAATATGCTATCACATTATTTAAAGGATAAAGGAATAGTCGCAATGGGTCTAATTAGCTAGACAACTATAAATGACATACATTGTCCTTTGTACACCTATATTCTTGTGAATATTAACACGATACACCTATGAATACCATATATGTACCCATACAGTTGAGTATTAATCATATTCATGAGTCTTGTGACACTCTTTGTAAACAAGTGCTCCCACCATTTTATCTCCTAGATATCATGTCTTCCATAGGGCCTGCAGTGATGGAGGAACTATACCATTGCAATGAAGAAGAAATGATTGATGTTCTATCAAACACAGACTTACAGAGTCTCTCAAAATATTGGTAGAGAATGTAGTCCTCACTCGGCAGTCTTACGAGCTGTTTGACTCACTGGATCACACCGGAGTGAAGTCCAGAACAAGGGCCAGGTATTTGGTGAGTCTGGTAATGAACAGTTTGGAGCATGGTCGTGGTAATGTGCATGACTTCTGCAGAGTCCTGTCCAACAACAAAGCAGGACCATGCGTGAGCTTAGCTAGAAAGATAAAACGACAAATCTGTAATTCTAACTTTTCAGACACCATTTTGTCAGAAAATGATGTAGAATTTCTATTAGAGTCCCTTGTAAGTTGTTCTTATCGTTGGGAAGAACTGGGAACTATGCTAAAATTGCCCAAACATGCCATTGAAGAGTGCAGACTGAAATCTAGTAATTTACTGAAATTAAAGCAAATTTTGGTTGAGTGGCTCTCAGGAGCACATAAGGGTTGTAAAGAAAGTACTTTAGAAAGCTTGAAAACTTCACTAGAAAGTGAAACTGTTGCCCAAAGTGATCTTGCTATTTCTTTAGAGGATAGTTATAGAACCCACCTTAAATCTCAAAGCAAAAGTGATACATCAGCTGAGACAAATATTGACCGTATCATCAGGTATCAGTCCAGTAGCACAGAAGTAGCCGATCATAAGTCTGTTCTTCTGGAGGTGCAGGTGAGGGAAACGAGTGAGTCTGTTAGCTACCAGTGGATGAAAGATGGGCAGCCAATTGTCTGACAACTCTCACTTCTCAGGCACTAGTACTGCAATGCTCTTTATAAACATGGCCAGTCTGGGAACAGAAGGGGCGTAGTCTTGTCAGGTAAAGTGTGGTCAACTACTGGAAACAACTGAGACAGCCAACTTGCATGTGTTATATCCTCCAGAAAAAAAGTGTCTTATTTCTTTGTACTCCCAAAAAGACAAAGTTCCTCAAAGCTTGTGGCCTTTAGGCACCTGTAATAGTTATATTAACCAAACTTTTGTCAAAAACATCAAGGTAAAAAAGTGTTGTAGCCATTGCTCTGTGCCAACTAAGATGCAATGATCCTAACGCACAATTACATTCACTAAGAGAGTTCATAGGAGAAAATAAAAGAATCTTCAAGGAGATCTGTTTACTAGCATTCAACATGACTCTAGATAACAAACAAGTAATTGACAAGTTTCCAGTTTCCTTAACTTCGCTCCGGAAGAGTCCCTGTAGTGAATTGCTTGTTATTGACCCAGCAATTGAAGATGATGGAATAGAAGATGTACTCAGTTTTTTTCACCTTACTCTTCAAGAATACCTCGCTGCATGCCACTTGGCCAGTTTGAATGAGGACCAGCAAGTAGAAGTGATTGAAAAACACAAGCCAGGTGTGTTTCATATTGCTACTATGCTAAAGTTCTACTGTGGTTTAATAGATTACAAAACCAATCTAACTCAACTTGATCGCTTAATTTCAATCAGTGTCAAAATGAATCAAATTTTACATTTGGCTCACTGTGCATATGAAAGTCAAAATAAAGAATTCTGTAGAACTGCTTTAAAAAGGGTAGAAGGAATTATTAAAATTACTTTTACTATGATGCTTACACCGGCAGACTTCAGTACTCTGACTTACTTTATATCTTCTGTACCTGAGACAGTTAATACTGTATTTTTAAGAAATTGTCTGTTGTATGAGGCATGCATAAATGAAATGGCTGACCATGGAGTAGAATCTTTTGTTCCTGGATACACAGAAATATGTTATTTCTTAGACATTTTATCACGCATGAAAGTTTCTTATAAAAATCACATCAACTGCCCCATCATTTCTTTGGCGTTATATCCAGCATGTGGATTATTGTCAATTCAATTCAGTTAAAATCTGCAAGTTCTTGAGCTCCAAAACTGTCTTTGTGATCAAGATGGCCGTCAGTCTCTGGCCAGTGGCTTACAACACTGCCACTCTTTATGCAAACTAGAAATTATGAACACTAAACTTGGTTCTGAAGGTGCTAAATTACTTGCTCAAAGTTTAAAATCCCTGTCCTTGAATACAATATCTATCGTTCACTGTGAAATAGGACATGAAGGCATTCTTGCTCTTGCTAATGAAGGCTGCTTTAGTCACACAACACAACTAACTTTTATGCATGATAAAGCTAAGTCAGAAACTTTTCCAATCTTGCTGCAAAAATTATCGAAAGATATTAGTAAGCTTGATTTGATAGATATTTGCATTGACTCCATTGACATTTCATCCCTACTACCACATCTATCCAATTGGTCCCTACTGATAAGTCTAAATCTTACTTACAACCCAATGGGACCACAAGGAGCAGCTGCTTTAGTTGACTGTTTTGCAAAATGTGTTCATTTGTCAGGTTTATCACTTGGAGGATGTAGTATAACTTCTGATGGTATTCCTGCACTAGCTCTTGGCTTTATCAACTGGAGAAAACTAATTCGTCTTGATTTAACAGACAATCAACTGTGTTCAAGAGCAATGTCTTCTCTATCTGAACAGATGTGCTGTCTGCCATTTTTAGGATACCTTTTCTTATCACACAATAACATTGACTACAGAGGAGCTATAGTGTTAGCTGAAGGATTAAAAAAATGTCCATGTCTTTGTGTTTTCAACATTTCTCACAACAACATTGGGTCTATTGGAGCAGCTGCTATAGCCTGTTCACTCAGATGCCAAACAATTGAATTTGTTAATTTTTTTGACAACTCTATCGATCTAGAAAACGAACTCTTGCTGATCAATTTAGTCAATCTTACAAAATGCGGGTAACTTCGATGTTTCGACCTCTCTAAGAACATAGTAGGATGTGACAATACCATTCGTTTGATAATATGTTTGACATTCTATATTCGAAAGTTATATATTTCTGCAGTACGAACAACACCAGATGAAATATTAGAAGTAGTATCTTTTCTAAATACTGTATCAAATTTTCTAAAAATATTCATCTAAAACTGAGTTTACATTTAAACTTTAACCTATCATCAAAATATTAATCTTTACTTGTTTTTAATTACATTTTTTAGATACTTTTGTTGTTGTTTTTAAACATTTTCATTATCAAATTAAAAACCAACTACACTGAAGCTGCTATGCTAGAGGTGTGTGACTATTCGACTGTACACAAACATAAACTTAAATAATAGTCCATCTAAGCCGTTACATTATTGCTGTCTGTCGGCCATCAACCATAAGGAACATTTGCATGAACAATTTGCATGAACTACATACCATTTAAGTATTTTTGAAACAATTTTATGTTCTCATTGTGCTTAAAGAGAGTGCAAGTTTTGTAAGCATCTACATGGGAATAATTAGTTTTGTTCAACTGTTTCTGGTTTGCCTGAATTTTGATTCAATGGTGATTCTTTCTTATAAACAGCGAGTCAATGAAGAAAAGAAGGTGTTGAATTATCAACAGCTTCAACAATACTTTACAACAACCTTTTTGAATTGATGTTCTAACTAGTCAGGCGTAGCTGACCCTTTCCCTTCTATTATTGGGGGCGTGGGGAAGCAAAAGGTCTGGAGACATTGCATGGATAATTAATGAATTCTTGTACTAGTAGTACATCTGTACTTTCAACTAGTAGCAGTTGCTTTCTCTTTCTCTCTTACTTCCTCTGTATGCTGCCACAATAAGGAGTGTGTCTGTGTGTGTTAGTGTGTGTGTGTGTTAGTGTGTGTGTGTGTGTGTGTGTGTACCATTCTTTCAATCAAGGGTGTGTTATAAGTTAATCATCACAAAAGTCCTGCAGTTTATCTGGAGAAAAGGAACATATTAAAATTAAAAAAAATTCTCTTTATTATACAGTATTGCTCTAAAAATATTATTTTAATGGCAAAACGTTAGACAATAAGCTAGCTATTATAAACACTACATTACTATCAGTTTCATCTGTTACAAGTCTTTACTGTGGACTCACCCTGCAGTAAAAAACAATTAATATAATAATAGACAACTACAGAGACAAAGCTATCAAATAATGATATCATCTGACAAAGAAATGACCAATAGAACATCAGTATAACTCAGCAACACCCACCCACATCTTCTTGTGTTACCTATCTAGTCTTTAGCAATTAGGACTTCAATTAAGCAGGGTTTTACCTTATATCATTAATCAGTATTAGTCTACGAGGGGTTCGTAAAACTGGACTGCATGTTCTAGATAATTTGTGAGCATACGACGATCTTCTCCATCTCCGTTTGTGATTTAAGTTTGATTGTAAATAGCCCAAGAACTTCACAAACATTGCTGATGCAATGTCCTTTCTTCTGGTGAATTGATTGTCGAATTGACTATCCTGAGTTTCTGATGATGGGCTGTCGTCAATCAACAAGTGTAAGACAGAGTTCAATTTATGAATTTCCTTCTTTTCGTATTTCGTTGGAACAAGATTCTGAATTATGAAAAAAAAAATTAAATGAGAGTAAATTAAATGGAGCATTGCAAAATGAAGGAATGTCTATTATAATAAACAAAGGATAAAGGCTCATCCAATTTTTTTAGGCAGCAATATTTGGGGTATTGAATTCAGAGAGTGTGTAGAAAGTTCAAAACTCAATTTGTAAATATGGTTTCT
>WLWD01001162.1_pt1 | contig 12332 bp, 7 predicted proteins | sample 6712731 | NCBI WGS metagenome assembly WLWD01 (sample SAMN12718690, study PRJNA576275) | sponge metagenome | isolation source: marine sponge | host: Mycale hentscheli | place: New Zealand: South Island, Marlborough, Capsize Point | collected 2014-11-01
GTCACATATATTTGCCTTGCATGTGTGCACGGTTTTATGTGCCACATGCATGTTAGGTGCACATGTGCATGTTGCTACTATGCCACATACATGTCAAATACACATGTGCATGTTGCTACTATGCCACATGCATGTCAAATACACATGTGCATGTTGCTACTATGCCACATGCATGTCAAATACACATGTGCATGTTGCTACTATGCCACATGCATGTCAAATACACATGTGCATGTTGCTACTATACCACGTGCATGCTGCTACTATGCTACATGCATGTCAAATACGCACGTGCATTCTGGTGCTATGTTGCATGCATGTAATACACATGTGCATATTGCTACTATACCACGTGCATGTCAAATACACATGTGCATGCTGCTACTATGCTACATGCATGTCAAATACGCACGTGCATTCTGGTGCTATGTTGCATGCATGTCAAACACACATGTGCATATTGCTACTATGCCACATGCATATCAAACATGTTGCTATTGTGCCATGTGCATGTTAATTTACCCACGATACCACGATAAATTATCGACCCTTACCAAATCTCATTTACACTAATGTTATTCATAGCCACTAAAACCCAATGCATGTATCATCGTGCGTCATACGTAAGTACTGTACTTGATTCCTTACTTATAACTTCTCATAAAGGCAATAGTATTCGCTTGAGTTGTGTGCGCTCCCACTTCCTGACTCATTCCAGCTCTACAGCGACGGCAGAGTACCAACATCTACCATGCAGACATGCAGCACATGTACCACATCTACCAGGCAGACATGCAGCACATGTAACACATCTACCAGGTAGACATGCAGCACATGTACCACGTCTACCAGGCAGATATGCAGCAAATGTACCACATCTACCAGGCAGACATGCAGAAATATACCATAGTGCTCGTGTGTCACATACACAAAAATTGAAACGCGCCATAGGCATGCAGCATGCAAGTAGAAGGATATCAGAACTTATGAGTGGCATGCATATAGCTGCATATGAGTAGCACACAAAAACGTACTTGTGTGCCACATACACAAAAATTGAAATGCGCCACAGGCATGCAGCATGCAAGTAGAAGGGTGCACAACTCATGAGTGGCATACATGCCACTACGCATGTATAGCATACAAGAGAATGCACACATGTGGCATGCTTTTTTGTGCACACATGCATCCCTCATATGCACATATGTGGCACATGTGAGGCGCTGTTTCAATTTTTCTGTATGCAGCATACATGCTTGATAGCAGCATTACGCCTGCAGCACATGTGCTGCATATGTACATGATGAGTGCAGTAAGGCAGCACGAATGTGTGCAGCATGCATACAACATTTTTGTTAGGGGTACTGTAGTGAAAACAGCATTGTGTTCCTGAAAGGAGCACTGGACCTTTGGTAACATGTAATTACTTTCTTTTCTTTGTTACAGGTTTGAGATGCAAGAGTGTCCAAGGAATTGCCATGGATACGTTTCCAATGACGATTTGATCCTTGTTTGAAGAAAAATGTACTGGAACATTGAGGACAACTAAACTTATCACTGACACTGTCATAATCCAACTCTTTAAGAGCTTCTTCATACTGGAAATTTACAGTATTTTATTTTTATGGAATAGTTCATCAGTATTTTGTCAATGACATTGGGAATGTTATACTAGCTTACAAGCAGACTGCATTTTCGAATAAAGTTGACTAACATAGTACTCAAGGTTTCTTCAGTTAGTGACTTCTTAGTGCTGCCTTGAGTCATCACGTCGATCGTACTTAAGTTGTATTTACCATTTACTCTTAACACATTGGAGAAACATTTCTATGAACAAATTGGGGTGGGGAAGGGAGGAGGAGGCGAGTGAAATGCATGGACGCAGGAAAAATGCTTGTATGTTGCTACTAGCATGATTGTCGCTACTAGATACATACACATGTAGTTTGCTCCATTATGGAGTTGTGGTCTGTCGACTTAAGAATATGTGTCACCAGTATAACATTTACTTCAACTTTTAGAATGAGCAGTCACGCCCAAAATTGAAGCCACACCCTTTGATTGTTGTGTGAACAAGTATTATAATTATAAAACTACAGTTGCAAAATATTGATGTGTACCTACAGCTATTTTTCCAATGTACTAGCATGATTGAGGTGCTGCTTGGAATGGGTCTGTCGGCACACAAATGGTCACCCCCGCAGCAATGGTCAGCCCCCCAGTAATGGTCAGCCCCGCAGACTAGAGATGGTCAGCCATATGCGCATGCGCATGTGCTTAAGGTTCAAAGTTCATTTGATCGGCCGCGCTCTGAGGTCAAAGGTGAGGGTCAGCCGTTCTGCACATAACGTCGTCCCGTCCAAACAATTCGGGAACGAGACTCACTAAAATGACACTAGATTACAGTCTAAACTGCACACTAAACACGTACTCACCAAACTTTGCTGCTCCGATGCAAATAAACAAACCCAAATAGGTTTAACGCTACCTTACCTAAAACAGAAACCAATGGTGTCACCGTGTGGGACACGCCCACACGGAGTGAACGTTTGGGTCTAGGGAATTATGGCCAGCAGAAGAAATGGCGAGCAAGACTGCAGCGGTAGGGAGAACAACAGAAGTAAGTATTGTGAGGAAGGGGAATGTTGGGGCGTTTTTTGAGAGTTGTAATGGCCGAGTAGCTAAGTATTATAAACTTGTATTGTGCTCCTCAAATTCTGATACTTTATAAGTAGTTACAGTAATGCTACTTTGTGTCTGTATGCTACTGGTTGTCAACTAAAATTGAGGGTTCTTTAGGTTCTAGTACTAACCATTATTTTCTCTGTGTGCAGAGAACTCTTGTTTCCCTAATCTTATATTTTGGGGTGGGGGTGGGCTTTATTTCAGGTGAGCTGGGAATTCATGAAAGACTAGAGCTTGAGTGAACACTTAACCTGCACACTATAGTGTTTTTGTTTTTTTGTTGCTAAGTTGAGTTCACTGTTATGAGCCAAGCTTTTCAAGTTCATGCAAAAAAAACCCAAAATTACCAAGTCATCTATTGGGCGTGACCAGTTAAAGTGGTAAAGATCGCCAAATTCACTTGCAATTTTAGGATTCTGAGTAGCTTAGTGAGTGAATGCTGATTTGGAAGGTGGTGATGTTTACGTCATTGGATTAAGTGAACACACCTATGCACACATCACGCATATATATTTCCACATGAAATGGACATGATCACTTTACCCTGCTGCGCTGGCTCATGGAGTAAATATATGCTATGTTGATATATGGTGTAGAGGTTGGATTTGGTATTATTATTATTCTTGGTTTTCACTATGTCCTGAAAGTAAAATGTCAATTAAGTGCTCAAACTTAATAAGTTCATCAGACTCTACATGCCATTATTTATGCTTTAGCTGTCCATTACTCCTAGTATCTGTATAGGTGCAGTTCTGTATGGTTCTACAAAATGCTTTTACCACTCCAATTTCAGCTATTGGTTGTGGCTACCACAATTTCAAGTCATCATCAAATTATGTAATATCTGTCATAAAAAATTATATATAATTATACCTGTGACCGACAACGACGTACATATTCATGAATAATTCATGAGCTAATGAACTAGACCATGCAGATGCGCAATACTTGTGAACTTGCACTGAATTACCTGTTAAACCTAGAGCGCAAGGCGAACTGATTACCAACCAAACCCGGCACAAAAAAAAATGGACAGTAAGCAGGAGTGTTAGAGAAGCAGGAGAGCAGCTTTCGTGAATTTGTGCTGAATTACCAAGGATACCAAGAATGCAGTTGTAAAATAAGTAAAGGGTTTGGCTATGCGAGACTACTGGTAGGCGAATTCGTTTGCAACCTAACCAGGTACAGCAATAAATGGAAACAAGACGGGAGTGGCGGCAGAGAAAAAGGTGAATGGGTAAAGTATCGTTACATTCAGTATAAAGTATCGTTACATTCAGTATAAAGTATCGTTACATTCAGTATAAAGTATCGTTACATTCAGTATAAAGTGAGTTACATTCAGTATAAAGTGAGTTATTGATGGAACAGACAGGGATATGCGGCGTAGGTTTCAGAAAGGAAGGCTAAAGTGCGAAAAAGAAGTCAAAAAACGGTTAATTAGCCAGTGGAATCTACAAGGAAAGGCAGTGTAGTAAAAAGGAGAAGGTACGAAAGAGAGATTAATATTGTACTAAAAAGCAGGTGGAATCGAATCATCGAGTAAAGGTGGCGCAAGTTTAACAAAGAAAGGTGAAAGTAGAAAAGCTGAAGTTAAAAGTTTCGCAAAGCCTAAGTCCACAGTAATAATAAAAGGACGGAAAGATTCAGAAGCAGGAGCAGTAGACAAAGGAGGAGAAAGGACTCTTTGACTCAAAAAGGAAGAGATGGAAAGAAAAAAAGAAAGAAATGTGGTAGATACAGAAATGAGATAGTTCAGGAAAAAAATAAGAGCAGGAAAGTGAAACTGATGTAACCTTAACCAACTGTAGGGAATGATAAAAGTAACTTAAGCCACTGCATTCTTACTTTGCAATATCAAGTGCCACTGTGTGGTGGGGTATTGCTAGTATGTAATAAAGTACTAAAATTTAATCGAACGCCAAAGGTGTCAACATTATTTAGCATACTTGTATGTCAGTATGCAGCTCGCCTGTGATGAAGACAGTAGACTTAAATTCTATTTTCATAAGATAAGCTAAACATACAAGGATTAACAAGTAGATTGAAAATAAAGCAGGAAGAAGCTGTAAAACCTGAATTGAAAGGTTTGGCAGGTTGCTATAACTACTGGGGTAATGAAATATCATATTTCACAGGTCATGTACCTAAAAATATCATTGTGAAGATATCTAGGGTGGAATAAATTTATTTATTCCACCCTAGATATTGTCACAATGATATTTTTAGTTACTTGACCTGAAATATTGTGACAGTTGTGAAATAACTCAAGATTTGTAGCTGTTATTTCATGCTGTTTTGGCAAGCTCATCCCTTGTTGTTATAGCAACTGGCCTAGTTCACCACTTTTCCAGGTTTTTTTGGGCTGCCTTCCCTATGTTGTAGCCTACCCTAACCTAGTTAGAGCAGCTGCTAAAATAACATCTGGTGGAGGTTTGGGGAACCCCTACTGCTAACTGTATACCCATGTGACCAGGCTTTATTTTCACTCTGAAAATAAATTAGCCTGCTCTGAAATATTTCGCCATATCACACTCTGACTCATGTAGTAAGTACTATATAGTACTTATTACATGAGTCAGAGTGTTATTACATGAGTCAGAGTGTGATATGGTGAAATATTTCATGAGCAGGCTAATTTATTTACATGAGTGGAGTGAAAATCTTGCCATATCCCTCTGACAAGTGTAATAAGTGGTTTATTCCACACTAGATATCTTTACTACTGTAGTTAGTACTAAAGGAAGGGTAATTCACTGGTAAAGTTGGTTGTAGGGGCCACCCTCACCCCCAGCCTACATTTTAGCAGCTGATCTAACCCTGTTGAGCAGAGTGCACCAGAGGAAGGTAGCTGTAAAAACCTAGAAAATTGAAAAGTTTGGCCTGGTTGCTATAACTACAAGGTGCTATAACTACAAGGTGCTATAACTACAAGGGTATAAAGCTGGGAAATAACATGGGTCATGTACCTAAAGATATCATTGTGAAGATATCTAGGGTGGAATATATTATATATATGTATATGTACAGTATTACTAGTGATGTGCTTGAGCACAAATGGCAAGCAAGCCTAAAACTACACTATTATTAAATGATTAATTTTAACTTCTAGCACTCAAACTACTGAACAGAAGTCGGTGTTTTTTAATTATGTATGTATGGTAAAGGGGATTCAATGCCATGGTAACCACTTTGTGCAACTGTTTAAACTTCGGAAAAAAATGCAACAAAAAACAAGTCAAGGTATTTAAACGTTTTCTTTGTGATATTCATTAGCTAAGTAGTAGTTGTAATGCACAATACTTTCACACTTAACTGAACATACCTACACAAGGCTTACCTTAGTGGTTAGTCTAGTGGAAAATGCATTTTCAAGTAAATACCGTTGTAGGGCTTATGATAAATAGCTCATTAACTTACCACTGCTACTAACTTGAATAGAAATGAAACTCCCGTAATTTTTTACTTCTAACTGACCCGCAAAAGAACTCAAAGCCCTAAACAATTCAATTTCTAGGAACGATACGGGTAATGATTGATAATCAGGGGATTCTATTTAGTGAAGTTTGGGATGGGGTCGAATACCGAACTAACTAAAAAAATACATGATGGTCAAAGTACAAAATAACATGCGTACGTCCAAACATATATATAAACAAATAAACATCCCCAATTTTCAATTGTGTTACCCCTGTAAGTGTCTCGCTCGCTTCGCTCACTCGCCAATTATTAGTTTTGGTTACTAGTTTATTATATTTGAAAATCAGTGAATTAAAAGAAACTGGAAGCATCTTACATCTCGGGAATACAGAAATTGGCTAAAGCACACACCTCTAAAAATTTGTAGAGTCTAGAGTTCTTCTGGTCATGTTCTGTTCATATCATCGTGGTGGGTGACCAGCTATGAGAAACCGACCGTTGTGACAACAAAAAAAATCGATTTCATGCAGTAATCCTGTAGTTTTAACGGGTCAAAGGCGCTTACCATTCGTTCTTTAGCTTGGAGCATCACTCGGGCTATATAAACACTCAGAAATCCACGCTGTTAGCTCCATCACAAATATTAAACTGAAGGGAAAATCATGTTTAAAGTTTTACTGTCTGTCTGTCTATCCGTCACGCTCTGATTTAGGAGATTACTAGCAAAAACATTTGATTTAGGTATGAACTTACTCAGAATGACAATTTAAGATGTACAGTAGGAGACAAAAAAAGTTTCAAATTTTACGTTCCGTAGTACGGCCGTAAAACGGTAGTTTTTTTACCGTAGTTTTTATCGTTGCGTTCTGTACCGTTTGGACTAAACGGCCGACACCATTTACTAAAACGGTTTAAAATTTTTTTTTTAAACGGTTAAGGTTTTCCGTTGATTCACATATTTTCTAGCTAGAAACTCTTCCATAGCTATATCAGCAAGTTAAGGCCTTGTATCGACCATTAAACGCTACGGGGATAGTGCAAAAAAGATCGTACAAAAATTTAACTTGCTTCAATAAAGCTGCAGACCAAAATTCCGATGGGCACAGAGCTTTAACGAGGTCCGCAAGAGGTCCGCACTTGGTAGATCTTCTGTTAGCTACCGATGGACTTCCAGCAGTACTAAATCTAAGCCCGAGAAGGCCCTAACATTGAGAAAACGTCGATACTGTACAGTGGTCGAACTAACAATTCTCTGCAAGACAACTTCCAATAGGACGGCTTCAATTTTTTTTGCTCGAAAAGCTCCGCCTCAGGAGCCTGTAAGCAAAAAATTCGGGAACATTTTATTGGATAAACGATTTTTTATATTTCTTTGAGTGAGACATATGGTGAACAAAAAAGATTAAAACGTAACGTGGTCAAATGGAACGGTCATTTTTTAACAAATGGCGTACCATTTCCCCTCCCGTTTTTTAATCGTGCGATGGCCGTTCTATGAAACGGAATTTGAAATTTTTTTTTGTCTTCTACTGTATGTAATTTGTGTTCTTTTTTCTTTTTTTTTTGACTGATTTTTGAGAAAACGTGAAGCTTCTGCTCCGTGTAGGTACAATCCTAGCTTTTGTGGGTGATTTCTCCTTGTCATGTCGTAATCACTAAACCAAATAAGTTATTGCTGTTCAATGTTGTTTGGCTTTATGCTGGGAAGTTAACCAATAAGTGGAGTTCCATGATACAAATAATTACCAGTGAGTGTCTCTGGCATGTTTAGCTTCTCCTGTGAAGACAGCGTGTACATCTACCATTTTCATTGCTTGAGCGATATTGATACCTGCAATAAATGGTCCGAGATGATTTTGTATCGTAGTTCTGAGGGTTCACAACTTTGGTGCTTCATTAGTTTTGTTAGCTCAATAGTAATCTGTAGTAATCAAACCACAATCTCTATTCATGTGGTTTTTTTTTTTAAGTACTTACTAAATGCTTAACTTTAATGTCCGTATATGAAAGATAGCAGATAAGATAGTTCAAGATGTTTTTCTTTTGTATGGAGTAAACATCACTGAACGCTGAACCCCATATACTATATGAGACTAACAGATATTGGGCCGTCCCACTGCAATTAGAATAGACTAATTAAATTTGGCCCAATTCCAGAAAATTTTGTAGAATTGGAAGACATCAATGGAACTGATTGAAAAGTGTTACAAGAAACTACTTTTATAAAAAAATGTAATGAGCTTATGTATAAAATTTAATTTAAAATCCTGTGGCTTCACCATTTTAATTAACTATGTGTGGTGTATAACTCCTGAGATGTTAATAATATTTGTGACATTTAGTTATATCTTTGAATTCTGCTGACCAATTGGCTATTTTTGTGTCAGCTCTCTAGAATAAACATACTTTTATTTTTGCCAGAGATTCTCAATGGGGTTGGTGTCAGAGGACTCAAGGGGTGTGTGCATCCAGTTTATGTTGTTGTCTCATCAATGTGTGAGTGTGTAAAGAATATAAAACAATGGCCTCATCAATAAACTTCAGTGGTTAATAGCGGAATAGCTTTCTCAAGGATTTTAGAGTATAATGCCTCTAAAAAACACAAAAACGCACGTGCACTTTCACAGGAAGTTTGGCTCTAAAGGGAACATTAATATCAAAAACTTTACATTTGGTTTTTTCACTGTGATAAAATAGTTTCTAGTGAATTGTAAGGCCTCTAGCTAGTTTAAGGACGTTGAAAGACTAGGTTCAATGACAATCAAATAAGCTATATAGCCTGGCAATAACAGGATACGGTTTGGGTGATATATTGCATTAAGATATGAATATTATTAAGTATATGTGTGTGAAATAGAAAAAATAATTGTTCGTAGAGATATGTTCAGATTTGATTTGGTTCTGGAGTCAAGTCTTCGTCAATAGGATAGAAATTCTGTCGTTGGGGTCGCTTATCCAATTTGGTGACAGTAAACTTTCAAGTTGCACTCTGTCCTAATGACATCTCCAATGCCCACCATATCCTCTTTACTTTGTTTGCTGCCCAAATCATCGTGCAGTATGACCGCCCTCTGAATGAAATAAGAATGTGCATTATTAAGGGTGGCCGCACACCGCCTACGCAATTTTTTGTTGATGGTTGCTCTACACGATTACTACTATTGTATACTTAACAGGGGCTTCTCCACTACAACACAAGGACAAAGTACCTGCCGAAGGCACCACTTGCTAATTTTAGAACAAATCTGGAGGAAATATTGGGGCCCGGTTATAAAACTTTGTAGCAATTTTTGGTGCGGTTAGTTGGAGCTCTGCAATTTGGTGCACTACTAGCCAAGCCGATACTCTACTGCAAGACAACGAGTTATTTTTCATTTTAATATTATTTATGATTTATTCGCTTTTTTTTTAAAATAAGATATTGAAATGTTTAAGTTGTGGTGCAGTTCATTTTTTTTTAGGTTTTACCGTGTGTAAACAAAATAGTCATTCTCTAGATTCCAAGAACAACTGATACAAAATTTGGAACTTTTATTACACTTGCAATTCTTATGAAATAACCCCACCCCCAATATTTCATACTCTAGTACGCAAACTTTTTTTTTCAGTTTGTTTGTATTGGTTCTAAAAAGAGCCCACCTATATCAAGAGTAAACAAACATCAATGCAATAATAACAAGAGAGTCAGAAGAGAGAGCAGTTTCTTGGAGATAGCTTGAGGTGAAGGCATTAGGTCTGCGCAGCTTGGGAAGTATTCGCTCCTCAGAAATCAAGCCTGCTAGATCGATCCACTTGAGCTCATATGCGCAGAGCCTGGAGAACGGCTACAGGAGGAGAGGCACCCTGGCGCACCTTGCCACGTGAGCTCAGACGAGGACTACTGTATGGAGTGTTGCTGTAAATGGCTATCAGAAAACCTGAAGCTAAGACACTACAACTTCACGAAGTATTCTTTTGTTGCTACTGCACGATTGTTTCTGCTCGCGTATTATCGAATGGTTGGGTATTGGCAGGGAATAAATTAAAGTCCGGATATACGGACGGTGTGCGTTGCTATGTGCGGCTACCCTTAACCCTCAGCGCGTGTGCGCAAGAGGTTTATCGAATGGTTGGTTAAAAACTAGACATGATTATTTTTATCAAGTTCAATGTCAGCTGTATTGCACCAATACAGATTGGTGTATACTGAGAACAAACAAGGACTTGCACATACAATGCATACAGAGAGACAAAAAGTGGTGGGGTTTACAGATGACAAAGCTTCGGAAATTTTATTTTGAAGCACTTTTACCAGAACTGGCATCTCCTCGATTCAGATGTGGAGGCGTCAGAGAACCTATTGACTAAGCATCATTATTGTTTGTGATTATTATTTAACTTGTATTTCACCTCCTCAGAACAACAAATTCATTGATCATTGTCTTACACATTCTAATTTACTCTGTATTCTAACAAATGAATATGACTTAGTCCAGAGCAAAGTACTACATAAAGTACTCTGCAGTGGGTTTACTGATAATTACTTTGTGGTAGACTCAAAGTAGCCTGTGGTTTGTGTTAAGGTTAGAGTATAGTGTTCCACCCAAGCAACTGGGTGAGCAGTATGAATACATTTTGTGGGTTAGCTCTTCCCACAAGTGTTAACCAGACAATCATATTATGATTATGTGGTATAGTACAATTCAGTTCCTCTCTTTGAAATCCTTAGAACAGAACATTCATTCAGTTATATTTTAGTTGGCTGATTTGCATTGATATGTAGAATAAATGAGTAGGTAAATATGATATAATTAGATTGTAGGGGATCAGACTGAATCAATGATAGTTTTAGTAAAATGAGAATTATAGTTATTTCCTTCCTTGTGACACCTGGGACATGCTAATTCTGGTGATAATGCAGTGGAATAGAACTCTTTTAGCTTGTTGAGTTTTTTTATTTCCCATGCCGGATTCTTGTATATCCTCACTGTCTGTTCGTAGTACAAAATCACACCATTTTTGTTGAGTGCAATAGAGTTGACACGGTATTTGATAACATGATTTTGCTTCAAATCGACTTCAAATGAAGAATACCACTTGATAGACAAGGCAGAAGGATACTTTTTTGGCTGCTTCTATCAATGACAACTTCCCTGAATAAATTATTTACTTCCAATAACCCTAAAGGGTCTGCGGTGTCACTTGGATCAAAACTTCAAATTCTTCTGCTGAATCTTCTGTTGTCGTTTCTCTCCACAGTACTTGTGGTATTTGACTAATCATGAATCTATTTATTGGTTTTGAAGTTAGGTTATTGGTTAGGTGGTTTCTTGTTTTTGAATTTTTAATTGAGTCAACTGGTTATATATAGCATGTACAGTACAAGAATGAATGGACAGAATGAGTGAGTTGACTTGCAACAATACGATAATGATAAAATTGCTCACGAGTAAATAAATGAATGCACATGTTAGACTGCCAATGGTTCTCTTATTCCTCTGCTGTGATGACGAGGCCATGCCAACTCTGGTAATAAATGAATGCACATGTTAGACTGCCAATGGTTCTCTTATTCCTCCGCTGTGATGACGAGGCCATGCCAACTCTGGTAATAAATGAATGCACATGTTAGACTGCCAATGGTTCTCTTATTCCTCTGCTGTGATGACGAGGACATGCCAACTCTGGTAATAAATGAATGCACATGTTAGACTGCCAATGGTTCTCTTATTCCTCTGCTGTGATGACGAGGACATGCCAACTCTGGTAATAAATGAATGCACATGTTAGACTGCCAATGGTTCTCTTATTCCTCCGCTGTGATGACGAGGACATGCCAACTCTGGTAATAATGCAGAAAAAAAATAAATTAGATAGTTTATCCACATTACTGTGGTCTGTAAAAATTCTTTCAACAAAGAAATCTTTGTTGGTCTTAACTGCGAAGTCACACCAGTATCTTTTGGTGCAATACAACTGTGCCTGTATTTGATGATAGTAATCATGCCGGGGCTTCAATCTGAAGCTACTTCTACTCTCATCTTTTTCTAAACAGAATGACGACTTACGGGTTCCCTCCAGCAATGTCTGATCTCGTAAACTGTGTGGGTTCTTAATTTCAAGTAACCCATGATGCTGAGATGCATCATCACCAACCGGATCCCACACCAGTCCATCAGGAGTTGCCGCAAGCTATGGATCACTCAGAGATACATGAAGTCCACATGTTTCCACTTTTAGGTCAGGAT
>WLWD01005502.1_pt1 | contig 12331 bp, 6 predicted proteins | sample 6712731 | NCBI WGS metagenome assembly WLWD01 (sample SAMN12718690, study PRJNA576275) | sponge metagenome | isolation source: marine sponge | host: Mycale hentscheli | place: New Zealand: South Island, Marlborough, Capsize Point | collected 2014-11-01
GACACATTTTAACTTCAGCACTTGACAACACATTTCCACTATAGCACTTGACACATTTCTACTTTAGCACTTGACACATTTGCACTTTAGAACTTGACACGTTTGCATTTTAGCACTTGACACATTTCCACTTTAGCACTTGACACATCTGCACTTTAGCACTTGACACATTTGCACTTTAGCATTTGACACATTTCCGCTGAGCACTTGACACATTTGCACTGAGCACTTGACACATTTGCACTTTAGCACTTGACACATTTGCACTTTAGCACTTGATGCATTTACACTGAGCACTTGACACATTTGCACTTTAGCACTTGACACATTTGCACTTTAGAACTTGACACATTTGCACTGAGCACTTGACACATTTGCACTTTAGAACTTGACACATTTGCACATATGCACTTGACCATTTCCACTTTAGCACTTGACACATTTGCACATTTGCACTTGACACATTTGCACATATGCACTCGACACATTTGCACTTTAGCACTTGACACATTTGCACTTTAGAACTTGACACATTTGCACTTCAGCATTTTACACATTTCCACTTTATAACTTGACAAATTTCCACTTTAGCACTTGACACATTTGCACTTTCGCACTTGACACATTTGCACTTTAGCACTTGAAACATTTGCACATATGCACTTGACACATTTGCACTTTAGCACTTGACACATTTGCACTTTAGTACTTGACACACATTTGAACTTTAGCACTTGACATATTTTCACTTTAGCACTTGACACATTTGCACTTTAGCACTTGACACATTTCCACTTGAGTACTTGACACACATTTGAACTTTAGCACTTGACATATTTTCACTGTAGCACTTGACACATATGTATTTTAGCACTTGACACATTTCTACTTTAGTATTTGACACACATTTGAACTTTAGCACTTGACACATTTGCACTTTAGCACTTGACACATTTCCACTTTAGTACTTGACACACATTTGAACTTTAGCACTTGACACATTTGCACTGTAGCACTTAACTCATATGCACTATAGCACTTGACACATTTTCCTTTAGTTCTTGACACACATTTGAACTTTAGCACTTGACACATTTCAACTTTAGCACTTGACACATTTCCACTTTAGTACTTGACACATATTTGAACTTTAGCACTTGACACATTTGCACTGTAGCACTTGACACATATGCACTTTAGCACTTGACACATTTTCCTTTAGTGCTTGACACACATTTGAACTTTAGCACTTGACACATTTCAACTTTAGAACTTTACACATTTTCACTTTAGCACTTGACACATTTTCACTTTAGAACTTGACACATTTCCACTTTAGCACTTGACACATTTGCACTTTAGCACTTGACACATATGCACTTTAACTTGGCACATTTGCACTTTAGCACTTGACACATTTCCACTTTAGAACTTGGCACATTTGCACTTTAGCACTTGACACATTTCCACTTTAGCACTTGACACATTTGCAGATTAGCACTTGACACATATGCACTTTATAACTTGGCACATTTGCACTTTAGCACTTGACACATTTCCACTTTAGAACTTGACAAATTTCCACTTTAGCACTTGTCACATTTTCACTTTAGCACTTGACACATTTGCACATATGCACTTGACACATTTGCACTTTAGCACTTGACACATTTGCACATGTGCACTTGACACATTTGCACTTTAACACTTGACACATTTTAACTTCAGCACTTGACAACGACACATTTCTACTTTAGAACTTGACACATTTGCACTTTAGCACTTGACACATTTCCACTTTAACACTTGACACATTTGCACTTTAGAACTTGACACACATTTGAACTTAGCATTTGAAACATTCCTACTTTAGCACTTGACACATTTCAACTTTAGCACTTGACACATTTCAACTTTAGGACTTGACACATTTCAACTTTAGCACTTGACACATTTGCACTTTAGCACTTGATACATTTGCACTTTAGTGCTTGACACACATTTGAACTTTAGCACTTGACACATTTCAACTTTAGAACTTGACACATTTCCACTTTAGCACTTGTCACATTTTCACTTTAGCACTTGACACATTTGCACATATGCACTTGACACATTTTCACTTTAGTATTTGACACACATTTGAACTTTAGCACTTGACACATTTTCACTGTAGCTCTTGACACATATGCACTTTAGTACTTGACACACATTTGAACTTTAGCACTTGACAAATTTTCACTGTAGCACTTGACACATATGCACTTTAGCACTTGACACATTTCTACTTTAGTACTTGACACACATTTGAACTTTAGCACTTGACACATTTTCACTGTAGCACTTGACACATATGCACTTTAGCACTTGACACATTTCCACTTTAGTACTTGACACACATTTGAACTTTAGCACTTGACACATTTGCACTTTAGCACTTGACACATTTCCACTTTAGTACTTGACACATATTTGAACTTTAGCACTTGACACATTTGCACTGTAGCACTTGACACATTTGCACTTTAGCACTTGACGCATTTACAATGAGCATTTGACACATTTGCACTTTAGCACTTGACACATTTCCACTTTAGAACTTGACACATTTGCACTGAGCACTTGACACATTTGCACTTTAGAACTTGACACATTTGCACATATGCACTTGACACATTTCCACTCTAGCACTTGACACATTTGCACATTTATGCACTTGACACACTTGCACTTTAGCACTGGACACATTTGCACTTTAGCACTTGACACATTTGCACTTTAGAACTTGACACATTTTCACTTTAGTACTGGACACATTTGCACTTTAGCACTTGACACATTTGCACTTTAGAACTTGACACATTTGAACTTTAACACTTGACACATTTTCACTTTAGTACTTGATACACATTTGAACTTTAGCACTTGACACATTTCAACTGTAGAACTTGACACACATTTGCACTTTAGCACTTGACACATTTGCACTTTAGCACTTGACACATTTGCACTTTAGCACTTGACACACATTTGAACTTTAGCACTTGACACATTTTCACTGTAGCACTTGACATATATGCACTTTAGCACTTGACACATTTTCACTTTAGTGCTTGACACACATTTGAACTTTAGCACTTGACACATTTCAACTTTAGAACTTTACACATTTTCACTTTAGCACTTGACACATTTTCACTTTAGCACTTAACACATATGCACTTTAGCACTTGACACATTTGCACTTTAGCACTTGACACATTTGCACTTTAGAACTTGACACATTTCCACTTTAGCACTTGACACATTTGCACATATGCACTTGACACATTTCCACTTTAGAACTTGACAAATTTCCACTTTAGCACTTGTCACATTTTCACTTTAGCACTTGACAGATTTGCACTTTAGCACTTGACACATTTGTACATATGCACTTGACACATTTTATCTTCAGCACTTGACAACACATTTCCACTATAGCACTTGACACATTTGCACTTTAGCACTTGACACATTTGCACTTTAGCACTTGACACATTTGCACTTTAGAACTTGACACACATTTGAACTTAGCACTTGACGCATTCCTACTTTAGCACTTGACACATTTCAACTTTAGCACTTGACACATTTGCACTTCAGTACTTGTCACATTTGCACTTTAGCACTTGACACATTTCAACTTTAGGACTTGACACATTTCCACTTTAGCACTTGACGCATTTACACAGAGCACTTGACACATTTGCACTTTAGCACTTGACACACTTTAGAACTTGACACATTTGCACTGAGCACTTGACACATTTGCACTTTAGAACTTGACACATTTGCACTTCAGCACTTGACACATTTCCACTTTAGAACTTGACACATTTCAACTTTAGCACTTGACACATTTGCACTTTTGCACTTGACACATTTGCACTTTAGCACTTGACACATTTGCACTTTAGAACTTGACAAATTTCCACTTTAGCACTTGACACATTCCACTTTAGCACGTTACCATTTGCACTTTAGAACTTGTGAACACATTTCCCTTTAGTATTGACACACATTTGAACTTTAGCACTTGAACATCATTTGGCACTTTAGCAATTGACACTTTCCACTTTAGTACTTGACACATATTTGAACTTTAGCACTTTCCACATTTGCACTGTGCACTTGACACATAGCACTTTAGCTCCTTGACACATTTTCCTTTAGTGCTTGACACACAGTTGAAATTTAGCACTTGACCATTTCAACTTTAGAACTACACATTTTTCACTTAGTCACTTGACACATGTCCTATTAGCACTTGCAATTTCAACTTTAGCACTTGACACATTTCCACTTCAGTAACTTGTCACCTTTGCACTTTAGCACTTGACACATTCACTTTCGGACGTGACACATTTTCCACTTTTAGCACGTGACACATTTAACTCAGCACTTGACAACATTTTCCACTATATCACTTGACCATTTCTACTTTAGAGCTTGACACATTTGCACTTTAGCACTTGACACATTTCCACTTTAGCACTTGACACATTTGCACTTTAGAACTTGACACATTTGCATTTTAGCACTTGACACATTTCCACTTTAGCACTTGACACATTTGCACTTTAGCATTTGACACATTTCCACTGAGCACTTGACACATTTGCACTTTAGCACTTGACGCATTTACAATGAGCATTTGACACATTTGCACTTTAGCACTTGACACATTTCCACTTTAGAACTTGACACATTTGCACTGAGCACTTGACACATTTGCACTTTAGAACTTGACACATTTGCACATATGCACTTGACACATTTCCACTCTAGCACTTGACACATTTGCACATTTATGCACTTGACACACTTGCACTTTAGCACTGGACACATTTGCACTTTAGCACTTGACACATTTGCACTTTAGAACTTGACACATTTTCACTTTAGTACTGGACACATTTGCACTTTAGCACTTGACACATTTGCACTTTAGAACTTGACACATTTGAACTTTAACACTTGACACATTTTCACTTTAGTACTTGATACACATTTGAACTTTAGCACTTGACACATTTCAACTGTAGAACTTGACACACATTTGCACTTTAGCACTTGACACATTTGCACTTTAGCACTTGACACATTTGCACTTTAGCACTTGACACACATTTGAACTTTAGCACTTGACACATTTTCACTGTAGCACTTGACATATATGCACTTTAGCACTTGACACATTTTCACTTTAGTGCTTGACACACATTTGAACTTTAGCACTTGACACATTTCAACTTTAGAACTTTACACATTTTCACTTTAGCACTTGACACATTTTCACTTTAGCACTTAACACATATGCACTTTAGCACTTGACACATTTGCACTTTAGCACTTGACACATTTGCACTTTAGAACTTGACACATTTCCACTTTAGCACTTGACACATTTGCACATATGCACTTGACACATTTCCACTTTAGAACTTGACAAATTTCCACTTTAGCACTTGTCACATTTTCACTTTAGCACTTGACAGATTTGCACTTTAGCACTTGACACATTTGTACATATGCACTTGACACATTTTATCTTCAGCACTTGACAACACATTTCCACTATAGCACTTGACACATTTGCACTTTAGCACTTGACACATTTGCACTTTAGCACTTGACACATTTGCACTTTAGAACTTGACACACATTTGAACTTAGCACTTGACGCATTCCTACTTTAGCACTTGACACATTTCAACTTTAGCACTTGACACATTTGCACTTCAGTACTTGTCACATTTGCACTTTAGCACTTGACACATTTCAACTTTAGGACTTGACACATTTCCACTTTAGCACTTGACACATTTTAACTTCAGCACTTGACAACACATTTCCACTATAGCACTTGACACATTTCTACTTTAGAACTTGACACATTTGCACTTTAGTACTTGACACATATGCACTTTAGCACTTGACACATTTCCACTTCAGTACTTGACACATTCCACTTTAGCACTTGACACATTTGAACTTCAGCACTTGACACATTTCAACTTTAGAACTTTACACATTTTCACTTTAGCACTTGACACATTTTCACTTTAGCACTTGACACATATGCACTTTAGCACTTGACACATTTCCACTTTAGCACTTGACACATTTGCACTTTAGAACTTGACACATTTCCACTTTAGTACTTGACACACATTTGAACTTTAGCACTTGACACATTTTCACTGTAGCACTTGACACATTTGCACTTTAGCACTTGACACATTTTCACTGTAGCACTTGACACATATGCACTTTAGCACTTGACACATTTCCAATTTAGTACTTGACACACATTTGAACTTTAGCACTTGACGCATTTGCACTCCTTAACCATTTATTCTTTAGCATCTTCATATATATTTTAGCACTTGACTAACTTTTTAAGTCTATAATTCATTCAGTTGTAGTTTAGCTAACCATAAAACTAAGTGTGTTTAGCTGCTGCCTCTTAAAGACATATCCTATCATTTCTTGCTAGTGTCTTAACATTTTGGTTTTAGTTGTTGTCGTTCTTTTGTCAACATTATAATTTTGCAGTAGTTTCTCACTATTTTATGTATTGTGCAAACGTATTTGGTTAACATAAAGACTTAATTTCCTGCTTAGATATTCTTTTAATAAACATAGTAGTGATTTAACACTTCTATTAAAATTAGTTCAGATTATGATTCTGTAGACTGAAAAAGAAAAATATAATGCGAAATTATTATTATCATAGTAGTTCTAATTCTATATAGCTATCACTATCTAGTGAAATTATGTGAATCTTACTATGGTTCACAATAGAGGTTTACTTCTACAAAATATGGAGTAAGTAACATGGAGGTTTAGTATTATTCACCCGTGAACTAGTTAAGAGACGCTAAGCATGCATAACCTAGGTAACAACTAGATTTATATTGAAAGTCACGTCCTGCAAACCAAACGAGTTGTATTCTTTTCGTCAATTTTTTCCTCACGATATCGCTAACTAGCTAACAGCTGTATTGCTAGCGCACGAGGCGGACTTGCTTTTAACGGTAAATAAGTCGTGAGGGAGTGCGTCATGCTCTTACACTGGCAATCTAACCTTACAACAGTGCTTCCTAAAATGGTAGAGAGAAATATTATTAATGAGCAATACAGCTTTAGGTAGACGCATACACTTGGGCTCTCAAAAAACATGGACAATGAATTGGAAACTATGAGAAAAGCGTCGGGAACCTCAACAATTTAGTACGTCGAAGGTGTCAGATCACATCGAGGTATACCATAAGGAGCTGGTCTGGCAGACTAAGCTATATATTCCTCATTTTGGTTAATTATAGGTAACGTTGTTTTGTTTTGTTTTCAATTAAAAATAACGCACGCACACATTTGACATAGCTACCACTTTTCCTGTTAACTTAATCAACTTTAGCAAGCTGCTACTAAGAACTATGACTGATATAAAAATACAAAATTCTGTGACATTTATTTCTATCCCCTTCCTCAAGGTTTTTTTTTCACTCTCCTTTTTTTTCCACCAAACATTTCAGGTTTTTAAACTTAGTACTGCAATAGTGGTACAAATAGTGTCTAAATAGAATTATGTACTAAAGTAAGATAACTTACATAAACTGTCAGTAAAGAATTACCGTTCCACCTATTATCGTCACAATAATTAAGAGACGCTAGCTAACTAATCTATTGGCATGTAATAGGAGACGCTAATATTTTGGTCGCCTGTACCTTACCACTTTGTGGAAGTAAGTTCACTCCAAACAAATTTACCCTTGATTTCCAATTCCACTAGCTATAACTATGCAAGAGCAATCTGTGCCTGCGTAGTTTCTAGCCAGAATCACAGAATCTATAGACACACTGCCACTTTTGAATTAATTAATCTACTATTGGCACAGATGATAGTTAGAACATCCAGTTATTTTTCTATCTTCAATTACAGACTGCATGGGAGTTTCTGGTCAAACAGAAATTAAACATGACTTTTATTTAGTTCCACCATGAATATGATATTAATGAATGAGTACATAAAAAATGAAGCACTAAAGATGCGAACCCTCAGCGTCACTGTACACTAGCAGGCTATTACAAAATCATCTGAGACCAAAAGAATAATTTATTGGCTATTTTTATCTTCATGCATCAATATAGCTCGAACAATGTAAACGGTACATGTAAAGGCAGTCTTTTAAGAGAAGAAGCTGAACATGCCAGAGACACACACCGGTCTATATTTTCAACACAAAGCTCCACTTCCAGCACTCCGTTAACTTCCCAGCATGAAGCAAAACTACCGGGGCAGCAAGAAATTATTTGCACACATCTTGACGTTAGGGGGCGTTACCCACAAAAGCTAGTAGTACCTACTTGGAGCTGAAAGCTTTGCGTTTTCGCAAAAATCAGCCCGAAAATTAAAAAAAAAAAAATAGCCCAATGAAAAGTCTTGAATCTGAGTAAGTTCATACCTAAATCAATGGTTAAATGTCAGTAATCTCCAAAAGCAGAGCGTGACAGACAGACAGACAGACAGACAGACAGACAGACAGACAAACAGACAGACAGACAGACAGACAAACAGACAGACAAACAGACAGACAAACAGAGAAACAGATATGACAACTACTATAATCCTACTGCACATTGTACATACAATAAATATTGATGTCAACATTGGGAGGTTCTTTTGCTGGTGCTCTCTAGGTACTGAGTCATTAATTGTCATAGTAGTTCTATTTTTATATAGCTATCACTATCTAGAGAAGTGGAGTGAATCTTACTATGATCTAGGGAATTTTACAATAGAGGTTCACTTAATTCAATTTCTCTACACAAAGATGTGAGTAAGGATATCTGGGTGGTTTTGTTTTATTCAGGCGAAATAGCTACTAGTTAAGAGACGCTAAGCATGCATAACCTAGGTAACAACGAGCTTTTTATTGGAGCTCACGCCATGTAAACACACCAACCGTTCTACTTTTTTCTTCAAGTTTCCCACGATAATCGCTACTTAGCAAATAGCTATTATTGCTAGCGCTCAGTCACGAGAAGGACTCGCTTGTCAAGGAGTGCGTTGCAGTTGACTTAACACTGGCGGTCTAACCGTACAGTGCTTCCTAAATGGTAGAGAGAAATGTTATTAATGAGCAATGGCTTTAGTTAGACGCTTGCATTTGGGCTCTCAAAAAACATGGAAAAAGAGTGGGGAACTATGAGAAAAGCGTCGGGAACCTCAACAATTCAGTGCGAAGAAGGTGTCAGATCACATCAGGTATACCGTAAGGAGCAGGACTGGCAGACTAAGCTATATTCCTAATTAACAGCTAACGAATTTTTCAATAAAAAAATAACGCACTCACGATGTGATGCGATGAAATAGAGTTCCAGGCTAATGGATAGAAGACTTGAAGAACTGAATAGCAGAGTGACTTGAACCCACAACTGCAACTACAACAACAACTGAACAACAACCACAACTGAACTGGACTGAGCTGGGTCAGTCCACTATATACTGTAGCTCAATCTAAGAGGGGTGTCTCAGGAGGTGTTTACAAGATAATGTGTAAATGAAGTGTGATGCTATATTTGTCTTTGTGTTCAGTCATGTGTAAAGTAATAATTAATTGTTTACTGTTTGTGCCATCTGGTCTATATTTGTCTCTTGCTTGCTTGTTCATCCATCAAGGTGCACAGAGCGACAATACAAACTGAAGGTGAAGCGAAACTAAATATGGGAATCCGTGCTCATTCTGTACTTTTGACCGGTAGATAATATGAGGCTTACTTGTGTGGAGTTCCTGCTCCTCAAATGTCTTGATTGTTGCAGAAAACGTTCCTCTAAAGTTGGTAACAGCAAAGTAGTATGCTGCCAACAGACAATGCAGTAAGTAGTGTAGGTCACCCACTGTAGCTATTTGGCAATAGTAATGTAGTAGGTTAAACATGTACAGAGGTGAAATACATACAGAGTTGAGTTAACATATGCAGGAGTAGCACTGTGCTACTCATGCTCACAAAAAATGAAATTGTGCAATACTTTAAGTTTGTCTTTTCCATTAGTTTGAATGGAAATCGATTAGAGAGTTTCTTATCTCTCCTTCTGTGGTGGAGTGTCTTTGTTGTTCTTGAAGTGAGGCACTCCACAACGTGGTCAATAATAAATGGGGGCTTGATAAATGAGGACCTATGCATTTAGTTTTCTAAACTCCCCACAAATTCTGATGCTGCCATCTGGTTTTCTTACTGGCGGCACCATTGGAGAGCTCCACTTGCTGCTGCTCCTTTCTATTATGCCAGCTGCTTCCAATTTTCCAAGTTCCTCTCTGACTCTCTCTCTTAAGGCCATGGGCACAGAATAAGGCTGTTGTTGTATGGGGGCATTGCTCCCTGTGTCTATGGACAGTTCCACCACACTGGTGTCTCCTGGTTTGTCACTCTTGCAGTCAAATTTGCTCAAAACATGCTGCAACTCTTCAGCCACTGCATCTGTCCACCAAAACTTCTCTTCCATGCTCTTCACTCTTGATCTCTTCTTCCTCCTCTTCTATTACAATGTCAAGTCTGCTGACCATCTCTCTCTCCACAAACCTCATTAGATTTTTAATATGTGTCACTTTACCTGATGCTTTGACACCTTCCTTCTGTATCTAATAATTTACTGTCCCTAACTTTTGCTGTACAACATAATTATAAGGGACCTTCCCAACTTTCTGACAATGCACTGTGCATGCCAGGGAGTCTGTATCTGACTTTATCACCAATTGCAAACTCTCTTTGCTTACTACCCTCTGTCGTACAATTCTTTTCTCCTTTCAATGGTCTGTGCTGCTGCCAATGCTGCTGCTTCCCTCATTAATTGAAGTCTTTCTGCTAAGCTTTCCACCCACTTCCTTACTCTCAAGTTCTCTCCATCAAATTCATTGAGGCCAAAATAAAGTGCTTCAAGTGGTGTTCTACTATTCTCACCATATATGAGTTCAAAGGGGCTCAATCCACTGTCTGAATTTGGCATCTGCCTCAAAACAAAAAGAACAAATGGTACCTGTGTCACCCAATCAGCTTTGCTTGTAATGGTCCTCTTCAAAATGGATTTGAAAGTGCCATGCACTCTTTCAAGTGTGCCATTAGTCTGGGGGTGGTATGCTGAACTCTTGATGTGACTCACTCCTATGAAAGTGGTTAACTCTTTCATCAAACTGCTCTTAAATTGCGGGCCTTTGTCTGACAAAATACTCTCTGGTATAGTGGTGTTTGCAAATATGCTCCACAGAGCTTCTGCCACTGCTTTTGCTGTAGTAGTAGATTTCAATGCTACAGCACTTGGCCACTTGGTGGCTAAACACACACTTGTCAGCAAGAACTCACAACCTCCTTTTCCCCTTTGGTAATGGCCCTACCAAATCAATGTCTATGCTTTGAAAAGGTTCAGTTACAACAGGCCTTGCTATCATGGGTGCCCTTCTTGGTTGGTATTTAGAGTGGAGTTGGCATTTCTCACAGCTGATACAATGCACAAAAATATCACTTTTCATTCCTAGCCAAACAAATCTTTTTTTATCATCTGCCACACTTTCTCCCCTCCTAAATGCTCAAGCTTCTCATGCCCTAAAATCATCAGTTTCCGTCTAAAGGCTAAACGCACTACAATCAATTCACCAAAGCATTCCCACTCAATCAATTGTCCTCTAGCCATTGTTGTATCTAAACCCTTGCAGTTGTTTCCTGCCCAATTCCCACCATATCTTTAGAGTTGTGTCTCTTCCACTTCTGCAACAAAGGTTGCTCTCTCATTCCCCTCTACGACAGGTTCCAGTCCTCCCATGAACTTCCTCATTTCTCCAGTTTCTGTCATCATGACTTCCGTTTCCAGGTCTGTTGGACTTCCCTCTAGTTTGTTTTCTTCTCTTTTCTTTTCCACCATTTCCTGTGCTGCTTCTGTGCTGCTACCAGAGGTGGTGGTGCTTTTCACTGTCACTCCAGCGGTGCTGTCTATGGGGCTGTCCACTTCTACCACACCTGGTGCTGCTTTTGTGCTGCTACTTCTGGTGATTTTGTCTACTTCTTCCACTGCTGTTGTTCTGCTAACATGGATGTTGCAGTTGCTGTTTTGGAATGAACAACTGCTGCTGGTGCTGCTTCCTTCACAACTGGTGTAGTTGCTGTAGAAGCGTCACTCTCTTCCTTTGCATTCCTTTTCTTGCCATCCTTTTCCTTCAACAATGGAGTTGCTTGTGCTGTCCTCCCTTTTGTTGGTCTTCCTTTGCTGCTTTCTTGCTAGCAGCCCTTGTAA
>WLWD01001913.1_pt1 | contig 12323 bp, 10 predicted proteins | sample 6712731 | NCBI WGS metagenome assembly WLWD01 (sample SAMN12718690, study PRJNA576275) | sponge metagenome | isolation source: marine sponge | host: Mycale hentscheli | place: New Zealand: South Island, Marlborough, Capsize Point | collected 2014-11-01
ACTCATTGTGCAGGCCATTCATTAAACCTTGCCATTTTAAAGTCTTGTTCAATTCCTTCAATCAGAAATTGCATTGACGAAATAAAAGCTTTTACTTGGTGGGTTAAAGCTTCAGATAAAAGAGCAGGACTTATTGAAGCTGTTGTTGATTCTCAAGTACATACTACAAGTAGAGTTCCCTTTCTCAACACTTGTATAACACGATGGGTGGAGAATATTGAAGGATGGGAGCGTTATTCTTTGGCTCATCCCTTTTTGATTAAAATGTGTGAAGTCATAATTGTATAGAGATAGCAATTTTCTCTTTATAGTGATGGGTCATGGACAGCAGAAGATAAGAAAAATGCTCTAGCTCACATGAAAGCTTTAGAATCCTTTGAATTTGTATATTGCTTAATTACACTACAACGTTCTTTGTTTTATGGAAGCTGCAGGAAAAATTCAGGCTACTGATAATGATATAGTTTCTGGACTAACAACAGTCATGGAGTCATGTGATGACCAGAAGAAGCTTAGAGAAAATGTTGAAGACTATCTACTCACAGCGCATTTTTTAACATAGCTCAAGACTAGCTGAGCAATCAAACATAGCTGTATCAAGCCGCCAACAAAATCGGCCTAACCCAGAACATAGTTCTGTTGCAGACTATTTAAAAAAATCAATAATAATTCCATTTTTGGACCACTCAATTAGTGATATTTCTTCTCGTTTTATTGCTCACAGCAAAACAGCAGCTTCAATTCAAGAACTACTTCCCAATAATATTACACCTACCTCATCCTTTGCCATGATAGAACAAGTAGTGTCGTTTTATCATGAAGATCTCCGAAATCCAACTATTGTGGATGAAGAATTCTGTAGGTGGAAATCAAAATGGATTCTCATACCTGTGAGGGAACGTCCTGACACTATAGCCAAGTCACTGAAGAAATGTCCTCAACAAAGTCTTTCTAACATTTGGACAATATTAAAGCTATTCGCAACACTCCCCTTGAGCTCCTGTGAGAGATCAGGCTCCACCTTGAAACGCCACTCAAAGTGAAGAAATACTTAGTAGTCTGGCAATCATTCATATCAATTACACTGACTTGAATATAGATCAAATATGTAGAACATTCATACAAAAGCATTCACAAAAACTGAAGAAAGCTAACTTATTATTTAATTTCTAATCAACACCATCAACATGATATCAGTTGCAACTTAATTATTACAAGAGTTGTGGCTATTAAGTAGGTGTGGTTATGTAGCTATTAAGTAAGTGTGGTTATGTGGCTATTAACTGGGTGTGGTATTAAGTGGGAGTGGTTATGTGCCTATTAAGTGGGTGTGGTTATGTATAAATTAGTTCAAGTAACCTCCCCCTTTAAAAATCCTGGCTACGGGCCTGCTGTTTTAAGTATTTGTCTAAATTCCTGTATGTGTCAGCCACTCTTGCACAGCTAGGCTTAGTAAGCATGGCTAAGGAAAGAGAGACACGCAAAGTAGTAGACCGTATTCTGTTGGAAAATCGTCTCTACTTGCGCTAAAGGTCTGATCACCTCCACCAGCAACTCATTCAACTAGTCATAGCCATAGTCTCGCTAGCCATACCCTTTACCTAACCGCTACATAGGGTCTGGATAGCGAGACTAGTCATAACCAGTAGTAGTCTGTCAGCAAAAGCTACAAGATCGTTGGAGAATCAACGGGATAAGGGAGGTGGGGCACTGACCACTTCCACATTCCTCTGTAGAACAAATTTTGTACGGCTCTATGTCCGGCCCAGACCCGCGCCCACAAAAATAGAAGGAAAAGGGTTGGCTACGTCAGATAAAGCGTTAATTGGCTACGTCAAATAAAGCGTAACCATGACTACCAGTTAGTACCTCCCCCTCTACAGTGCTTTTGTAGGCGTGTCACGATCTTGGATTTTGGGCCGTGAAAATAATTTTGGGCTTTGAGGAGATCTGAAGCAGACGTATTTACCCGATAATTAACCTGTATTAACCATGGCTAGAAGACCTGGCTGGTCTAGATCCTTTAGAAGAGATCCAAAGTTACAACAGTATTTCTTAGACCGGGTGGTACCTACAGGGAATACACTTGGAACAGGTTCATATGGCTCAGTGTTAGAAGTAAGTGACTGTTCTGATAAAGGAAAGCTTTCTTATACTATGCCCCTAGCTAGAAGTTTGCATGGATTATGAAAATGCTTGAAAAAGCCACACCCACTTTTATTTCCTTCATTTATTCTTCTATAATAACTGCACCAAAGCTAATAATCTGTTCTGTGTCTACAATTTCAATACTATAGGTTCATTGAACACTGTTGATAGCGAGTGAAAAGCGGTAAACTGGTAGCGATATATCAGTCTCGTGTAACAAGGCTTCTGATCACTACGATGAGCTGTAGTTATATGTGGGGTGTGGCTAAATTGTTTAATTCCAAGGGGGGTTCGACCAAACCCTTCTTGGCTACGGGTATGATTAGATCACAATGTAATATTTTGAAGCTCATGCATCAATGGTACCAAGTTTGAATTGAAGTTTAAATCTTTGTACTTTATTATGTGCTATCAAATAATATTGATTTTAATTTTAATACTGAACCTGAGCCTTGGTTTAATTTATTTAATTAGTACATGATGGTATTTCAGGTGAAGTATAGCAAGATTTTGTGTGCTGCCAAGCGTATGCACGGACTATTACTGGATCCTGGGAATGAAGGAGTTCAAGAGACTGTTGACAGATATCAACGAGAATGTCAACTCATGGCAGGTCTCCGACATCCTAACATAACACTGTTCCTTGGTCTGTGTTTCCTTGAGGGATCAGACCTACCTCTACTGGTGATGGAGAGACTAGAAATGAGTGTGGACGACCTCCTGGAGTGTTCCCCTAATATTCCACTTGCAGTCAAGATCTCCATTCTTACAGACACAGGCAGCAGTTTAGTTTACTTGCATAGTCGAGGACCTCCCATAGTCCACAGAGACCTGACTGCAAGGAACATCCTCCTCACATCATCTCTGACAGCTAAGATCACAGACATGGGAAACTCTCGTATGGTAACTTTAAAACCAACTCAACTAGCCCAGACACTCTCAAAAAATCCGGGGACCACTGTGTACATGCCACCAGAGGCTCTCAGCGAGAGCCACAGATATGGCCCATCTCTAGATGTGTTCTCATTCGGACATCTTGCTCTCTACATACTCACACAGGTAAAATGAACTTGAATATACAACATACATAATTAGTGCAAAGCTGTTAAAAATTCAATTAACGATTTTGTTGGTACTGTGTGTTAGTGTTTGGTGTTATAGTAAATAAATGTTCACAAATATTAAATCTACCATGTGCATAATTAATTAGATCGGCATTTTGACATTATCAACATTCCTAATTTTTCTAAGCACACTTGTTTTTACTATTTGTCTCCTTGGCTTAGTTGAACTATTTCTTCCCATACCCACTGATATCTGATTCATGTGTTCTATTAATGTAACCATCTTCACCATTTACCAGCTTTGTTCCTCATTCATTTGTATACAGTTAGTGGAGTATACACTACTAAATGCTACTGCAGTCCATTACCCAATGCAGCCTGGCCCACTTTTACTGCTGAGACCCTATGCTCGATGTTCGTAGCCCGGACAGTTGTATTGTTGTAATGTTTATTGACTATCACACGAGACTCAATTCATTTTTAATAATTGTTTAGATATTTCCAGGAGAGCTGCTGTTAGCTACACGTTCAGATCCTCACAATCCTGGTCGACTTATTGGTCGCTCTGAAGTAGAGCGTCGTGAGGTGTACATGGACAACTTGAAGGATCAGTTATTGAAGTCTCATCCTATTCTAGTAGAGATGGTGACTCATTGCCTGCACAATACTCCTCAAACAAGACCTACTGCTGAGCATCTACTGGAGACATTAACACCAGTACAGGATGCAATGGAGGACATACATGGAGGGAATCTGGGGAGGACTCTTAACATAGCCAATGTGTTAATTATGAAAGAAACAAAGGAAAAGAATAAAAGACTAAAAGAACTCGAGGTAACTTCAATATTATGTGAACTGCAATCAATTGTTAAATTTACCAAATAGCAATTACAATAATTACATTCTACTTTGTCCAAGTTAAGTTGTCACAAAGTACATACTTGAACACTCATATCAAGCAACCCAGCTTAGCTATATAGCTATAAAAGCTTTAACTTTTTTTTGTCATAATATATGGTCAAACTGTTCACCGATTGTACGTGAGTTATTACTGTGATGGTTGATTATAGAAGCAAGCATTATATAATTGAAGCCTGAACTCTTCATTAGTGTCATCAACATCTTAGAGATATCTTTGCTGTTATGATCGTGTAATATATACCGTTCACGCAGAGATATTTTTATTTGTTAGTTTATAAGTAATTGTTCTAAAACTTAAGGTTATCATAAACAGTACCTACCCAACTCTACGAAGGTATCGCTCAAACATTGTTTGCTTTGTCAACTTTTTTGCAGTTTTAAATGTAGTGTATTTGTATTGTGTGTTTTATTATTAGATTTCTGAAAATAGATTAGAAACAGAAAATAAAGAATTGACTGGAGAAATTACAAAGCTAGAAAGTGACAGAAAGTTGCTTGAATCTGCAAATTCACAACTGATTGAAGAGAAACATCAATTGGAGTCAAGTGGCATACAAGTACAGGCAGAAAATGATCAACTGAAGGCTGAGAACAATCAACAGAAGGCGGAAAATGATCGACTGAAGAGTCAACTGAAGACTGAGAACAATCAACTGAGGAGCCAGATAGCAGCTGAAAGAATTCAGTTAGAATCTCACCACAAAGAAGAAAAGCTTCATCTAGAATCTATCCATCAAAGAGAGAAACAAATTCTCCAATCTGAAGTAGAGCGACTAACAAAGGAACTGGAGCGTATCACCACAGTGTCTATCAGCAAGAAATCATTAGTAAGTATTTTGCATTCATGCAAACAGTACTTTATCAAAATTAATTGGGTGTATATAAATAATTCAGTCATTCTCGACTGAAATAATTCTAGTAAAAGCAAATTTTTCTTTTTTTACCAGCCAATAAATTGTTAATTATAACCTAACTCGACGTTTCGACTTCTTGCCAAAGTCCTCTTCAGGGTTCAACCTCTGTGGGGATATAATAACACAATGTAAACGGCAAGATTTCTGGACGGTGCATCCTGAAGGGTGATTTACATGCAGCATAGACAGCCAGCATCCTGGACGCTCTAAACCTATGTCTCTTTAAACTTGTTATTGTCAGGTGTCATCTGTATGTGTAGAGCTTCCTTAATCTTCAACTCACGATTCTTACTGGCTCAATCTACAACTTTTACCTCTTCCCATTTAATGGGGTGATGCTGCTGATGTTTATTTGTTTTTTGCTTGAGCAGAGAGTGAAAGAACATCATGATGAGAAGGTCTCAGCCATTGCTGAACATGCTTGGTCAATGAAGCTCTACACATACAGATGACACCTGACAACAAGAAGTTTAACATAGATATCATCATAGGTTTAGAGCTTCCAGTATGCTGGCTGTCCATGGTGCATGTAAATCACCCTCCAGGATACAATAAACAGTAAGTGTACCCCCCACAAATCTTGCCGTTTACATTGTGTTATTATATCACCACGGAGAGTTTGACCTCAGTTGGCCCCTGTAGAGGACTTCGGCAAGAAGTCAAAATGTCGGGTTAAGTTATATCTAACAATTTATTGGCTGTTAAAAAGAGAAAAATTTGCTATTACTGTATATAAATAATGATTAAAAATATGTTACGAGTAATAGAATCTATAGATGAATAATTTTAACATCATAATACTTGGAGTAGATTTATGTATATAATTAATTATTTATAGTGTAATTTGTATCAAAACTGTCAATAGCATGTAAACAGTAACCACGGCAACAATAAAACTTTGTTTACTGAACATGGTGTGCAATTAACATAAACAGTAATATTCTTACAATATAGACATGAGTAATAACTATACAAATTAGATAATGCATTTGTATATTATTTAGACATTCCCACTACAACTAGACTGGAGGCGTGGTCCTGACATGCCAGTGGTTATGAGTGGATACATCCAATCAGTAAAGATAAATGATACAGTGTATGTTGGAGGAGGAGGGACTGACAGAGATGAGGATGACTACATAGTGATGGCCTACAACAAACAGTCCTGCCAGTGGCACACTCTACCTCCATACAGTACCAGGTGGTTTGCTATGGCTACCATCAACAGCAAACTAGTTGTGATGGGAGGAAAAAATAGAGATCTCTCTGACAGTAGTGAGCTAGGAGAGTGGCAGCCTGACAGCAACCAGTGGACACACCCCTTCCCTCCTATGTCTACACCTCACTGTGTGCATTCAGCTACTTCATATAAACATTGGCTGATGGTGGCTGGTGGTTACCATGGAGTTTTACAAACTGTTGAGGTACTTGATGTATCCAACATGCAGTGGTCCACTGGACCATCTACACCAACACCATGGAGGATGATGAAGTCTACTACAATAGGAGATACCTGGTACCTCATGGGGGGATGGTATGAGGGTATGAGTTTGTGTCCTGATGTCTATAGTGTATCTCTGGAGGCTCTTGTTTCACACTCCTCATCAGACAGTTCCAACATATGGAACAAACTACCTTCACTCAACTGTGCACTATCCTATCCACTCAACATTGGAGGATCTCTACTGGCAGTCGGTGGTAAGGACATGAAGAGTGAGAAGCCAGTGTCCACCATCCAGCGCTATGTCCCTGAGACTAATACCTGGGTCCAGGCTGGACAAGTACCACATGCAGTACTTAATTGTACCTGTATCATGACATCAGACAAGGTCCATGTTATGGGAGGATCTGATGGGAATAGCAGACTTAACAAACTGTTTACTTCTACTATTCACTAATTATCTTTGTTTTTATGGAACGATTTAGTACAAGTTAGCTATTATAATTTTTAAAATGTTTTCATTGGTTACTGTTAATATGTCTTCTAAAAAATAAAAACCAAATAATCATATTATAGAGTTATTGTAGAAGTTGGTTACAACATACCCAGTGGGTATAACTGAGTAGCTGCACTCTATATAGCTTATATTAAATTATCACAGTTAAATTATAGTGCTAATTGTTGCTTACATTCACTCCACAACATGCAGTTTTTACTAAGTATTACTTTGAATACGCTTGTGTGTTTCCCTGTCATGTGAGGAGTTAATTAGTGTTGGGACATAAATCCTAACTTGCTTCCTAGGTCACTGGTGCTCACACAGAGGGTAAAGGGATCTAACTACGAAAAGGCTCAACTGCCAGCTCTCAGAGAGCTTGTCATGTGCAGGGCTAATTAAAGATAAGGTAATTGGACTGAGTAGGTGTGGTGTGGTAATATATGACTTTTATGTCATCTCTCTCTCTCTCTGTTGGTCTGACTAGGAGGCCTGGACAATGATAGTTCTTTGCTTTGCTTTTTTGAAAGGGTTGGGGTGGGGAGGGTATTAGCCATTTCTTACAATAATTAATCACCATAGCTATTTAATTGCAGAATTTGAAAACACAACTGTGCAGTGAATTGATTACAAGTCCATAATCTTCACTTAGAAATATTTCCAGTGCTCCTTTTCATGATCTACATACATGCCTGTGAATGGCAGCATTTATAAATCAAAACATGTTGAGACTCCCTTAAGAAAAGGAAAAGAAAAATTGCCACACATGATGTATGTCCTTGCTGTTGTTGTTTAAATCTTAGATACGCCCACTACCATCACAACCAGTACATTTACTGTATCCGATGATACCTCTACAACAATAAAAACAGATACTACTACCAAAAATAAACAGTTCCACATTTGGGTCTTACTTTGGTTGTTACACTATGTAGCTCCATTACTCATGGAACTCTGTTTATGCTTTATACTTGAAAATATCCAGATTTCCTATACTATTGATGCTTCAGGAAATGTATAGGATAATTAGTTGTCATCTTTCCTGCACATGTTGTATACCATCCATGTCATGTCTCACTGCTTCAATCCTGTAGCTTCAGGACACATAAATCATGTTTGCAATTCATTAATGCTCACACATGACAGTCCAACTATTCTATATTATGTTCTATGGGGTAAGATGGCTGACTTGCCTTTGGTCAAACACCACCGCCACAATAAAAATAGAGCACTGAATGCCTATTTGAATATGTAACAATTACAACAACAAAAAACAAACGAAAAACCACAATGTTATACCAGATTGACTGTTCTGTCTGGCAAGTGTTGTCTACATCTTTGATTGATTTGCTCTTCTCAGTAAATAATAAAATAATCATTATTGCATAATCTGATACCATCCAGAACAGGAACTCTACAAGCTCTAATGAAGCACCAGGAGGTGCGAACCCTCAGCGTATGTCCACCAGAGATCAGCAGTAGAAGCGAACGTCTGTTAAAAATTATTTCAAACCTTTAGCATTTACACACAGACAGTTACTACTTACGGCGATACAAAGAAAGAAGCAAACAACAGAGCGAAGGGAACGCCTCTAGGTTAAAATAGATCAGCTCCGTGGTATAGAGCCCCCTTTACACGCATGAAGCGCGACAATTGCAACTGCAGTAGTACTACAAGCCAACCGGCCACTCTCTAGCTGCAATTTTCAGCTCACGTGATTATAACGTGCGGTAAAGGGGCGTTACTGGTAGCGCACTAGCACAACGATTGTACGAACGGCTAAAATCGACTAGCTTTTTCTTGAAAACTAAGTCGAAACAAAAAATTCTAGCACATTAAAGGGACTTACTTTGCAAATTTCTCTATCTCTACATCGTTTCAGAGCCTGGAATGCCGTCGTCTTCGAGATCCGTTGTTGAATGAATGAATGAATGACACACAGACAGGATGACTACTGTAACCCTCCGGGCGCATGCGCGCTGAGGGTTAATTAGTATAATACAGAACTAAGAATCAAGTCTGAGGTCACAGACAAGACCACTCAATTGCACCGGAGCTTAGCTCAGCCACACAGTTATCAATGTATTGTTGTACCCCATGACAGTGGTTACCATGGTATGTGTTATGCACAGGCTAAGAATTTCCTGTGCTTTAAATAGAGTAGTACTTAACTGATGCCAGTGCCAGTTGCATGAACACAAACAGCTGCCAAATAAGGACCACCATCAGTGACTCTTATGGCCATTTCCTGTTTAACAATGCTTGCCAAACCACCAAATACAGCTGTTTACTTAGAAAGTCATGCTGGATATAACTGCGTAATGATAGTATTGCATCACACTACAAAAAAAAAAAAAAAAAAAAAAAAAAAAAATTTTTTTAATAATAATAATAATAGTAATAATATCTAATTATAAAAAAAAAAATTAAATTAAAAGTAAAATAAAAAATAATAACAATTAATAACAATAATAAATAAAATCAAAACCAAAATTATAATAAATAATTTCATGATTGTACTAAAGATGTACTATATTTCAACATTGATAGAATATCACAATGGTACGTATTGAACAAAGTTATATTTAGCATAGAACATTATGGAAAAAGATGTGTTGTTCACCATAAAGCATATGAGCTTGAAACATAGAACTTGGTAGGACATCTATTCCTGCAAGAATAAATAATGAGACTACAATCAATAACGCATTCATTCAATAATTCATTCATTCAGTCTTCACACTTGCATCAAATACAGTTAAACCTTTTTTATCAGGGCAATATTGGGATTAAGGGCGTCAATTATGTCAAAAATGCTTGCATCTTGAACTATTAATTTTCCTATACAGTAATTACCATGTATCCACAAACATTGATTTTGAACACCCCACTAACAAATTACTGAGACTTTCAACTCATCAGATCTTTACACAACGAGAGCACGTGCATCAGCCACAATTATTTCAACATTTCTTTTAAATACAGTGCGTCCAGCTTAAAGAGTAGAAGGTGTGAATACAAGTATACCATTGCTACATTTTAGAACTCTTTTCATAAAAAAACAACTAAAAAAACAAAAAAAAAACTAAAAAAAACAAACAAAAAAAACAACTAAAAAACAAAAACTAAAAAAAATAAAATCAAATAAAAGAAAGAAAGAAAGAGCTGATTTATGTGGCAGAATTATAACAACCTCACTATTCCCATTCACTTTCCATACATTAAATGCCATTTTTAGACGTCAAAATTCCTCCCGCACCCGTCATCAATAATAGCTCTGCCCTATATGCAATAGCTTCCATTAGGAATGTTCTGGCAAGTGACAAAAGCTTCTCTGCCGCCTTCGAGTGCAAGATGAATCACAACAAACGCTACTAGAGTTCTCAGGATTCAATAGCTCCCACTCCAGCCAGCCTTACCAACATTCCGCAACTAAGCATTGTGACTATCTTTGATATTCAGCCGCTCCAGCTTATAGCTGACATTCAGTGTTGACAAGACACCAACTATAGCAGTGGTTCTTTTTTCTTAGAACATTTCAAGGGGGAAGGGGGTGGAGTGACTTCGGGGGGTGGGGAGGGGAGGGGGTAAATGAAGCACTGCTTTACAAAAAACCCTACTTTCTACTCTTTTAGTTGGACGCACCGTATTCTGAAAAGCCTGCTTGGTTGATTGAGTTGCCCATTACTTAGCGAGGTTTGACTATATCTACCTAAGCATACACCCTCACACCTCAACCACTCACCTTAGGCTGTACAATAGGAACAGCTTGGCTTCTTGGCTTTGCAGCATTCTGTTGGGAGTTGAAGTGAGCCGGGGACTGCTGTTGGGGGCGTGGCTGAGGAGGTGGGAGGTGCTGCACAAATTGCTCCTGAGGGGGTACGGGATAGTACATGCCTCCAGGGTTTAGGAAATGAGGGTGGGGCATGTCCGCAGGAACTTGGTCCATACCTAAATGAGCTGAAAACAAAACAAAACGAACACAGAAATTATAATCAAATTATGGGAACATTTAAACCATTCCCTTAGGGGAAAAAAAATAAAAAATAAATAAATAAATAAATAATAATAGCAACAACAAAAACAAACAAACAAAAAACAACAACAAAAAAAAGACAACAACTACAAAAACAGCAATGCTACAAACAAGAAACACTACTGCTTACGTTGCAAAGGTATAGGCACTCCTGGAGGGAATCCAAGAAGAGACATTTCTGCTCCAGGAGGTAAAGAAGGTGGAGGAGTTTGGTGATGGGAAGCATGCTGATGGGGAGAAGGGTAATGAGGCTGGGGGTGGGGGGAGACGTCTCGCTGGCGGGGGTGCGGCTGTGAAGTAGGTGGAGGCTGAGCTTGGTTCGGCACCATAGGCATCTGCATAGTCTGATAAAATCATTGGGCATGATAAGTAATTAAAAAATAAAATCACATGGTGATATATACTATAATAACAACAACAGACAAAGGTACATACTGTAGTATCAAATATATCCCAAATAATACACCAAAATATAGAATTCTTTATAAAAAAGCCTTGCTCTATTTCATATAGTTGTAGTAGTCTAAAATACTGTTAATACGTAAGAACTGACTCTCGCATTTTTCAAACTGTAACAATACCACTCAGCTCGATCCTGTCTGTTTATAATTATACATGAACTTCCAAGTAGAGCAGGAGCCCAGAGACAATTTTTATGAGAAAAGGACCACAATTGTGAGTTGCATACTTTGATAGGACCCTAATATTAGCTACCGTAATTCCTAGTAATTTCTGCATTGTTGTTGTAATATTCTTCAAGTTGACAAGAACAGGATATATATGGTAATGGCGGATTCTATCATGTGGTTTCAGGTTTAAAGCCATGGCTTTGACCCGGCAGCAATGAATTTGTAAAATGAGTTAATAGGTTCCTATCAAACTATGAACTCACAATAGTGGCGCTTTTCACATAAAAAATGCCTCTGGGCTCCTGGTCTAAAGTTGCTTAGAATATAGCCGCTGTAGTTTGTGTATTGTGACAGGGGAACTTTAACTGATTAGGTCCTTCAAAGAGGGACACTATTAACTTAGTGTCCCTCTGATTGCGCTTAGTGTTCCGTTGTTAGGAGCAGTCACTACATTCTAAATTAGATAGGCGCTACGCAGCCGTTGTGAACTACGCTGCTTGGGAACGCTACAACTTAGGACCTTCGGGATCCTAAAAACATATTTCCCTCCATGGCAGCGCCTAATTATTATTTAGAATAGCATAAAACATACAGACTTACGGATAACTGATCCCTCTGTTGCTGATGTTGCTGCTGCTGCTGCTGTTGCTGCATGTTCAACATCCACATGAAC